>PVMS01003267.1_pt1 | contig 44985 bp, 44 predicted proteins | sample 1853461 | NCBI WGS metagenome assembly PVMS01 (sample SAMN08582032, study PRJNA380276) | Marine sediment metagenome, whole genome shotgun sequencing project. | isolation source: ocean sediment barecode stripped | collected 2017
GATGCAGCTGGCCGCAGAGTCCGGCGGCGAACTGAACATCTGTATTGTTGAAAAGGGCTCGGAAGTAGGAGCCCATATTATTTCCGGAGCAATACTCCAGCCCACAGCGCTAAATGAATTGTTTCCCGACTGGCAGGAACGGGGTGCGCCTGTCAAGACGGCAGTAAGTGATGATGACGTCTGGTATATGACGAGCGATAGCCGAGCGCAGAAAGTGCCGGGTATCTTGGTACCAGCGCCTATGCATAACAAGGGCAACTACATTATTAGCCTCGGTGATTTGTGTCGTTGGCTTGGCGATCAGGCCGAGGCCATGGGCGTCAATATTTTTCCTGGATTTGCTGCGTCCGAAGTAATTTATGAAGACGGCCGCGTGGCCGGTGTTGTCACCGGCGACAAGGGGGTCGCTGAAACTGGTGAGCACAAACCTACCTTTGAAGCAGGCTATGAGCTGCGCGCGCGCTACACGATTTTCTCTGAAGGTTGTCACGGTAGCCTCGGTAAGCAACTCATGCAGCAGTTTAATTTGCGCGAGAACGCGGATCCCCAGCACTACGGTATAGGCCTCAAGGAAATCTGGTCTATTGATCCGGACAAGCACCAGGAAGGACTGGTTGTGCATACGGCCGGATGGCCACTGGATAACCAAACCGAAGGTGGTGGCTTTCTCTATCACGCTGCCAATAATCAAGTGTATGTCGGTTACATCGTCGCGCTGAACTACAGCAATCCTCACTTGGACCCCTTCAAAGAGTTTCAACGCTGGAAACACCACCCTAAAATACGCCAGTATTTAGAAGGTGGTGAGCGTGTGTCGTACGGTGCCCGGGCTGTCAACAAAGGCGGGTTGCAGTCATTGCCGAAAGTCAGTTTTCCAGGAGGGGTGCTGGTCGGATGCGAGGCCGGTTATCTCAATGGCGCCAAGATCAAGGGCTCACACACTGCTATGAAGACTGGCATGCTGGCGGCCGAGAGTATATTCGAGGCACTACAATTTACATTGCCCGATGATACCGTTGGCAACTATGAACAACGTGTGCGTGATTCCTGGGTGTGGCAGGAGCTTTACACGGCGCGTAATTTTGGTCCTGCGCAACACAAGTTTGGCAATTTGATTGGCGCTGCGTTTATCTGGCTGGATCAGAATATATTTCGCGGCCGTCTGCCATTTACACTGCGTAACACGGACCCGGATCACGCGACGCTCACTTCTGTCGACAAGGCTGCACGCATCGAATATCCATCACCTGATGGCAAGATCAGTTTCGATCTTTTGTCATCGGTGTTTCTTTCCAGCACCAATCATGAAGAGAACCAACCGGTGCATTTGCAGCTTGCTGACGCATCCATTCCGCTGGAGCTGAACTTGCCGGTCTACGATGAGCCCGCGCAGCGTTACTGTCCGGCCGGAGTTTATGAGATCGTGGAAGAAGATGGTAACAAGCGTTTTCAGATCAATGCGCAGAACTGCGTGCATTGCAAGACCTGCGACATCAAAGACCCGGCACAGAACATCAACTGGGTTGTCCCCGAAGGTAGTGGTGGGCCTAACTATTCGGGTATGTGATGGTTTATTGGTTCTACGCCTGTAGATCGGGTTCATTCAGCGTCTGCAGAATCTGCTTACGACAATATTCCCTTGCTGTTGATGCATCCATATCATTAGCGGTCTCTAATGGCTCACTAATGATGACCGCAAGACGAGCGGGGCGGGCCAGCCACTGATGCGCCGGGAGCATTTTGCGTGTTCCACGAATGGTAATTGGTATCAATGGCATTTTGCTGCGGGTAGCAATGGTAAAAGCACCGTTGTGAAAGCGTCGCAAGCCGGGTTCCCGCAGAAACGTTCCCTCCGGGAAAAAGGCCAGCGATGCGCCATCATTTGCAGTCTGGATGATGCGACGGGCATCCGAGGCACCACGTTTTGGATCATAGCGGTCTACGAAATGCGCTCCAATGCGGCGCAAGAAGAAGCCCACCAAAGGCACCTGGGTAATTTCGCGTTTTATGACGTACCTGTAACGATGCGGTAGAACCGCAGTCAGCAGAATACCGTCTAAGTAACTTGCGTGATTAGCAACCACGACTGACGCGGTATCCGGCAGCAGGTGCAGCCCTGAAACTGCTGGCCAGGCTCCTGTAAGGCGCAGCAACCGGCCCGCGCTCCAACGTGCGACGCTGCGACAACGGTGCTGACCGGGGATCAAGGCGACCAGGCACAGCGTAGGCAGTGACAGGCAGATAAAAACCGCCCAGAACCAGACTCCATATAGGTTACGTGCCAATTTGTTTAGCCGTGAGGAATGCTCTGACATTTTGTTAAATCAATAGTTTATGTAATCAATTGGTGGATTTTGTGAATTTCATCACGTCATGCGGCATTGCGTCCAGCCATAATTTCTATCAACCGGAAAGAGTGTGCAACCCCGCATGACAGACGTGGCAGCGCATAAAGCGGAGGAATGATTGAATCTTTCGGTTCATGGTGGAAAGCGCACGATTATCCACTGTGACCTGATGTTGGTTCAATCGGTAACGCACATTCTTTCAGGTGGGAAAATTTATGAGCCTAAGCGTTTGCCGCGAAAGTTGAACTGGAGTAATGTCCGAAAATTCACATAAATCTATTGTAGCCGAAGTAAAGGGTACAGATTCTGCTGAGGCAGTTATCGACAAATTTCTAGATGCTATTTGGATGGAGCGTGGGTTGTCCCCAAATACGCTGGGCGCCTATCGTGCCGACCTTGTCGCGTTGCGCCGCTGGTTGGCGGAGCGGGATGTCAGTCTCATCTATGCAAATCGCAGTGACTTGCTTGCGTTTATCGCCTGGCGCTCCGAGCAGGGTGCTAAACCCCGTTCGACAGCTCGTCAATTATCCAGTTTTCGCCGTTTCTATCGTTACCTGCTGCGCGAAAGCGTTATTCAGGAAGATCCGACCATCAAGATCGATATGCCGCGCATTGGCCGCTCACTGCCTCAGTTTCTGACGGAAGGCGAAGTGGAGGCGTTGCTGGCAGCTCCGGATGTGAGCGATCCGCTGGGTCATCGTGACCGCACAATGCTGGAAGTGCTCTACGCGACTGGTCTGCGCGTTTCCGAATTAATAAACCTGAAGCATAGTGAAATCAACTTAAATCAGGGTGTGCTGAGAATCGTTGGTAAAGGCGACCGAGAGCGTTTGATCCCTTTGGGCGAGGAATCTCAGAACTGGATTCGTGATTTTATCGCCGGCCCGCGTACCGAGATACTGCTCGAACGACAAACTGACTACCTGTTCCCTACGCGTCGCGGGGACCGCATGACCCGCCAGGCTTTCTGGCACATCATCAAGCGTTATTCGAAGCTGGCTGATATCAGTAGCAAGATGTCACCGCATACGCTACGACACGCATTCGCGACCCATCTCCTCAACAACGGGGCTGATCTTCGTGTGGTGCAGATGTTATTGGGGCACAGCGATTTGTCGACGACCCAGATATACACGCACGTTGCCCGGACCCGCATGAAGGAGTTGCATACGCAGCACCATCCGCGCGGCTAACACGGGCTAAAAGTCACAAAAGGCCATGTTTCATCCTTTGAAGCATGGCCTTTTTCGTTTATCGACAGTTATAGGCTGTATTCCTTAAGGCTTTAAGGAGGCTCATAGGCGCTGTGCTAGAATTTACTGCATCCGTACAGGTTTTCACCCTCCGGTGGAACCATGCATCGGCAATCGGGTCAAAGGCCTCTATGCGCCGAGTTAACTTTTCAAGAGAGTGTAAAAGAGTATGCGATCAATGTTAGGGAAGATGGTGACTGTGCTGACTGCACTGTTTGCGATGCAGGCGTGCGCGAAAGAATTGCCTGAAGAGTATGCGTTTGTTGAGGATATCTTGCCTGGTGCTGAGGTGACGTCTGTCATGCCAGCACCAATTGAAGGGTTGCTGGAGATCGCTGTCGGTGCCGATATTTATTACGTTTCGCAGGATGGTAAATACTTCATTCAGGGCGAAATAATGGACCTCGATACCCGCGAAAACATTACCGAGACAAGCCGAAAAAAGGCGCGGGCGAAGTACCTGGCCGAGTTTAGTGCCGACACGGCGATCACCTTCGCCGCAGATAACGAGCGCTACAAGGTACTGGTGTTTACCGATATTGATTGCCCGTATTGCCGGAAACTGCATCGTGAGATAGCTGATTACAACGAGCGTGGCATTACTGTTCAGTACTTGTTTTTTCCGCGCAGTGGCCCGGATACGGACAGCTGGGCCAAGGCAGAAGCGGTTTGGTGTGCTAGCTCGCAACAGGAAGCGCTGACTCGAGCCAAGAGCGGGGAGATACTCGAATCAATGGATTGTGGTGACACCCCGGTGGCCAAGCACTATCAGTTGGGCAAGGATCTGGGTATTGCCGGTACCCCTGCTATTTTCACAGAAGCGGGTGAGTTGATCGTGGGGTACAAATCGGCGGAAGCTCTCGAGAAATTGCTCGACGCAGGCTGAGGCCTGCGTCAGGCCAGCTGGCTAGCGTTCCAGTAACTTAGCCTTGTCAGCTTTGCCCTTCCAGTCGTCTGCATCAGCAGGTACATCACCGATTTCGGTGATCACCGGCCATTCCAGTGAAAGTTCTTCATTCAGTTTCAGGAATTTTTCCTGGCCCTCAGGGACCTCATCATCCGCGTAAATCGCGTCGACCGGGCACTCGGGTTCACACAGCGTGCAATCGATACACTCTTCAGGATCAATGACAAGCATATTCGGGCCTTCATGAAAGCAGTCCACCGGGCATACTTCTACACAGTCCATGTATTTACATTTGATGCAGCTCTCGGTAACGATGAATGTCACTGATTTCTCCTGACTAAATCCGGTGCTTTGAAGCGCGGTACTGTAGCGGTAAAGGCCCCTAAAACCAAGACTTTGTTCGCCCGATACAGCGCCTGATTGGCTCCCAGCTCGTGCTGTGGAATCGAGAGGGGCTAGTTGATAGTTAACCTGGGGGCCAACTCTGTGTGTACCCGCTCTATTCCCGCCTCACGCTGTGCCAAATACTGCTTCAGGGCAATAACGCCGCTGGGGAAGGCGATTTCATCCCATGGTATTTCGTTGCTCGCGTAGAGTTTTGTGTCAAGACTCTCGTCGCCCGCGGCAAACTCGCCATTTTCCAGCACACCGCGGAAAAATACATGCACCTGGCCTGCATGAATTACATCGACCACGGCCAGCAACGAGCCGAGCGTGACTTTCGCACAGGCTTCCTCGAAGGTTTCCCGGGCAGCTGCCTGTTCCAGTGTTTCGCCAATTTCCATGAAACCCGCTGGGACGGTCCAGTAGCCCAGGCGAGGCTTGATGGCGCGCTTGCACAACAAAATGCTGCCTTCGTATTCAGCGACGCAACCAACCACCAGCTTGGGGTTTTCATACAACACTGCCGCGCAGCGAGTACAGATATAGCGCAGTTTGTTGTCGCCTTCGGGTATTTCGACACGCAACTTGGCGGCACATTTGGGGCAATAACTTTGTTTGGCGCCCAGTGGTTTGTTACTCATTACCTGGTCTCGGTAGTGCAGCTCATTGGTAAGTATCGCATGGCACCTGGCATTTGTGACCGGTACGCCTTGATTTCGACCATCCGGGCGACATAATTTCTGCCCGTATCCTCGGTCGCTGGCGATATCTTTGGCGGCGAAGGATAATACTCAGCACAGAAATACGATCGGGAAGTCCAGTGTTTAAAATCATAGTCACGCTGTTGTTGTTGCTTGCATTAATCCAGTGCGGGCAATCTCCGGATTCGGTTTTGACGCCGACCATGAACCAGGCGCCGACGGCGCCTGATCTGCCTCCGCCCGAAGGCATTGTTGCGACAGGGGCTGAATGGGAGACCCTGGCGCAAGGCTACGTGTACAGCGAGGGGCCCGCAGCGGATGCAGACGGTAATGTTTACTATGCGGAAGTCACCTGGAATCACCTCTACAAGGTGGATGCGGCGGGAAAGGTAGTTCTGGTTGATGAAGATACGGCGATGACCATGGGGTTGGTCATGGGAGCAGACGGTTTGATTTATGCTTGCCGCAATCATGATGCGCAAATCGTTCGGTATATTAAAGAGGGTCAGTTTGAGGTGCTGTTGCAGGGTGAATTAACGCCGTTGCCGAATCAGCCGAACGCACCCGGTGAATTTTGTAATGACCTTGCAATTAATTCCACTGGAGGCATCTGGTTCACTGATCGAATCAACCAGCGCGTCATGTATCTCGACAGAGATGGAAGCGTTCGGTCAGTTGCCGAAGGATTCCGTCCGAACGGTATCGTTCTTTCTGCCGACAGGCAGACACTTGTGGTAACGGAGAGCATCGAGCCACGCCTGCATGCCTTCAGCTTAGGGGAGCGGGGCAGTCTGAATGAGAAGACCGATTATTTTGATCCGATAATGATCGTCAGACAAATTGGCGAAGAGAAAATTGCCCCGGGGCGTCCCGGAACGGATGGTATGACGGTGGACGACAGTGGTCGTTATTACGTCGCATCGTTTTACGGAATACAGATATTCGAGCGTGATGGGAGCTATTTAGGCGTGATAAAAGTGCCGAAAGGTTTTGTCTCGAATCTCACTTTTGGCGGACCGGGTTACGGGTGGCTATACGCGACAGGCCGCAACGGTTTCTACCGGCTGAAAATGCAGGTACAGGGCGTTGGGTGGTAGTTCAATGGTAGAACATCAGCTTCCCAAGCACCTGAGCCCTTCTGGAACCCTCTGAGACCACAAATCCACGATCTCGGGTCCATCACCGGGGTTAAACGTTAGTGCATAGGTAGGCGCAGTGACACTGTCGGCGAGTCATCTTCTGTTGGTGCCGAAGCGGGCTCTGCAGTTTTGCCTACGGCAGACGGGCAAATTGAAAAATGACGTTTAAACATGCGGCTGAAGTAACCTACGTGGTTGAAGCCGTTTGCGTAGGCGGCTTCCGTTACCGAGGCATGGCCGGTTTTAATCATGCGGTAGGCTTCACGTAAGCGATAGCGGACGACATAGTCACGAAAGGCAATGCCGTAGGTTTCTTTGAAGAATCGACTGAAGCGAAAGGCACTCATGCCGCACAGTTTGGCAACGTCTTCCGCAGGGATCTTACTGCGATAGTTCTGCTCCACGTAATAGAGCGCGGGTTCCAGGTCAGGCCCCTTTCTATGGCTCACCGCGCTGGCTGGTAGCAGCTGCTCCGACTTACTAATGACCCGGCCCTTTTGTTTCCGGCGAGCGTCGCATTTCAGCTTCAGGATGGCGTAACAGCGGTCGAGGTCTTCGCCGCTTAGCGGTTTCACCAGGAAGTCCATCATGGCGCTGCGGAAGGCCCAGATAGCCAGCTCTTCTGAATGCTGTACGGTTGCTACGAACATAGGCAGTGATGAGAACAACTGCTTAATTTCCTTGGCCAGCCGCAAGCCGGCCCGATCCGGGTAGTCAAAGTCAAAACATACCACATCGGGTTTGTGCAGCTTGAATTGCTCGACAATACCCGACTCACGTCCGCATATGCCGATATTGAAATAACTGTTCAGCAGCGGGTCAGGCTCGGCCGCATCGGCCGATATGCTCAGGTTGACCCACATCAGTTTAAGTCTGTTATGCAACCTATATGTCCTCACTATCTTGACCGTAGAGTTGTTGCAGCTGTAGCCAATTTATAGCTTTATCGGGTATTAGTCAGTGATGTCCGACGGTTTTAGCGATGCCATTTTATGGGGTGTGACGCCCGTCACAGTTTTCGGCTTGAGTGGCTGTTCGGTATTACAAAATGCAGCGGTTCAGCCTGCGATTAGCAGCTTCGTTATTTTACTTAACACGTCGATTGGGCGTCTGTAGCCCAATATTTACGCCGTTTGATCTGCTCGGTTTTACCTATCCGGCGCGCTTAAATTGGCTGATTTCCCGCAGTTCAAATTGTGCAAATGAATAACAAATAACTTCTAACGATCGCTATCTTGCTTACCTCAGAATGCTCACACTGCTCGCGGAAGCATGCGATGGCTTGAATAGTTTTTTTAAGCTTCATCGCCTGTGGCGGGCATGGGTCAGGTTAATTAGGTACTGACTCGTTATTCCACATTAACCTAAGGTGAAAGATATGAAACAAGTGAAAAATATGAAACAAGCAATAAAAACATTTCTTCAGGAAGAAGAAGGTCTCACCACGGTCGAATACGCGATCGCTGGCTCACTCGTTGGTGCTGCAGTAGTTCTGGCGTTCACCAACCTTGGAGTTGCCGTTAGGACCGTAATCGACACCATCACTGCCGCTCTATAACGGTGATTGTCGTGAGACAGGAAAAGCTGAGCCCCGGTGCTCGGTGGGATACCGAGGGGATATCGCTATATCCCCTCGGAATCCACCCCTCTCGAGACCAAGAATGATAAATCCTTCCCAAATTCCAGTTCAATTACACGGCTTCCTGACGGTGGTTCTGTGTGTACTGATGGTCGCCGCTGTCAGCACCGACATGCGGGAGCGCCGTATTAAGAATTCGTTCGTCATTATGATTCTGTTGCTTGGACTCGTGGCACAGATCGCGCTGGATCCAATAGCTGGATTAGTTTTCTGGGCCACCGGGCTGCTGGTTGGCCTGGCTATGTTCCTGCCCTTCTATGCCGGTGGCGGCATGGGGGCTGGCGACGTGAAATTGATGGCCGTCGTTGCCGCTTTTCTTGGTCCAGTGGGCGGTGCCTTTGCTTGTGCAACTGCCCTGATTGCTGGACTCCCGCTTGCAATTGCCTATATGGCGGTGCGTTACCTGCGCACGCATTTCGCAGCGCCAATAACGGTTGGTGTGCATTCAGCGCTCAGTAAGGCTGGCGCCCACGGACACCGCAGCAAACACGGCGTTACAGAGAAAGGTATCCCGTATGCCGCGTCTATCGCCGTAGGTTGTGTGGCCGGTCTGTGGTGGATGGGGCGGTTCGAGCCAATGATCGGAGCATTGCTGCCATGAATGATTCAATAACTACAGAACAGGATGTCGTTGTTATGGAATGTGCCGAGACCGAAGTCATGACCACATCCACTGCGTGCGACGATTCGTTGGCCGTGGAGTTGCCACAGGATAATGCTGAATACGATGAGCCAGTTGTAGATGCAGCTGAGTTAGAACGCCGGCAGTTGGCAAGTCTGGCGCCGCGTCCCGGCAGCCTCGAAGCTACCGGTCTGGATCAATCGTTTTTGTCCGACCTTGCGGCCAAGCATTTGTTTGATGGCGGCATACTGACGTTAGCGGATATTGCCGAGCGCCTGGCGCTGTCTGGCCCGATTATTCGCAATTTATTAGAATTCATGCGTGCTGAGGCGCGCATAGAGGTTCGTGGCGTCGCCAGTGATGGTTCGGCGGCGAATCTCCGCTACGCGCTGACCGACCGTGGTCGCGCCGCCGCACTGGATGCCATGAGCCGCAGTGGTTATGTAGGCCCTGCACCCGTGCCGCTGCAGGACTACATACGCGTGGTCAATGCACAGTCGGTACATGAGCGCAATGTCAGGTCTGTAGATATGGATCAGGCGTTCGAGAATGTGGTGTTGCGAGACGAAATTCGCGACCAGTTGGGGCCGGCCCTTAATTCCGGCCGGGCGATCTTCGTCTACGGCCGCGCTGGTACCGGTAAAACCTTCATCACGCAGCAGTTGGTGAAACTTTTTCCTGATAAGACCTTGTTGCCCTACGCCATAGCCATCGATGAAACTGTGGTCGAGGTTTACGATCCAATTCTGCATCGTAAGGCAGATTTGGATATAGCCAGCCCGAACATTATGCTGGGCGAAGGCCATGATCCGCGCTTTGTTTGCTGCGACCGCCCGCGCATTGTCGCCGGTGGTGAATTAACGGCCGACATGCTTGAGGTGCGGTATGACGCTGCAACTCGCCGTTACCAGGCACCGTTGCAACTCAAAGCCAACAACGGCCTATTCATTATCGATGACATGGGTCGTCAGCGAGTTGCACCGGAGACGGTGTTCAATCGCTGGATCGTGCCCTTGGAAGAAAAAATTGATTATCTGACCTTAGGGTCGGGCCGGCATTTCAGCGTGCCCTTTAATATAATTCTGTTGTTTTCTACCAACCTGCACCCACAGGATATTGCCGACGAAGCCTTCCTGCGTCGCATTGGCTACAAGATCGAGTTCCCAACGCTGAACGCTGAAGAATACGGTCAGATTTGGAGTGACTTCTGTCGCGATGCCGACATCGTCTGTGAGGACAACGTGCTGGATTACACGCTCAAGGCGCTGCATGCCGTGCATGACGTACCGCTGCTGCCGTGTCATCCGCGTGACCTGTTAAGTATGGCCGCCGAGCGTGCTGTCTATAAAGGCAACGGCCGTCACATCAATACCGAAGCCATTCATGTAGCTTGGGATAACTATTTTGTTCTTAGCACCCCGGACAATTTTGTCCGGCCTTCGCCGTCAAATGATGGAGGACCTACATCATGATCAATTTTGTCCGGCCTTCGCCGTCAAATGATGGAGGACCTACATCATGATGAAGAAAAGAGCTTTTTTACTGGTCACACTCTCGCTGGTAATGGGGGTGGGTGCCGCTTGGTTTGCTAACGGTTGGGTCGCCAATCGTTCCGGTCAGGGAGATGCTGATGTAGCGATGGTTATGACCGCCGCTATGGATATTCCCTACGGTACGAAGATCGAGTCCCGCCACATCAGAGCTGTACAAATACCTAAAGGTATTCAGCCACAGGATGTCGCCACAAGTGTGGATGAAATCGAGGGCTTTGTCGCCAGCGTTGATGTTGTGAAAGGCGAAATGCTGCTCAAATCCCGCTTCGTTGAGCACGGTGCCGGCAGTACGTTGGCGGCACTAATTGGTGAGAACATGCGCGCTATTACCGTCCGTGTCGACGACGTGGTGGGTGTCGCGGGGTTCCTGCTGCCAGGCAACTACGTTGACGTTCTGGCAACCAAAGTGGACCGCAGGAGCAAAAAGGCCAGCACCAACACCATCCTGAAGAAAATTAAGGTACTTGCTGTCGACCAGACTGCGCGTACGAGCGAGGCCGACCCTGTGGTAGTGCGGGCTGTAACGCTGGAGATGACAGCGCCACAGTCTGAATTGCTTTCCAAGAGTCGTGCCGAAGGAACTATTCAGCTTACGTTACGTAATCCTAACGACGTGATTGTGGCGGAGAAGAAACCGGCAAGGCGTACGTATCGTCCTGCGGCTCCTGCGGCTCCCACAGTAACCGTGATTCGTGGCACCAAGGTGGAAATACAAAAGACTCGTAGCTAATAGAGCATTAGTGGTCCGCAAAGGAATGCAGACCGACCTGAAAGCTCGAAGACCATGGGCCAAGGCCCATAAACAAGGAAGTTAAGACTATGCGAAATCTGGATAAAAATAAGCAAATAGGCAAGCAGCTGATTCTGTTTACAGCATTTGCGTTTATTTCCTGCAGTGCATTCGCTCAGGAAAGCGCCAATCCAGCTGATGTTGCTCCCAAAATCGATGAGCCTGCTGCGACTATAGATCTTACGCCACAATCTGTTGAGACAGTCGAGTCTGCTGAGTCGGTTGCCGCTCCAGAAGTGGCCGCAGTGCCGGCACCCGCACCCGTTTCTGCCCCGGCACCTCGCGTGACGCAAAAGCAAGAGCCTGTGGAAACTCGCCCGGTGTTGCGTAACGGCGTCACGCAGTCGATGGAAGTAGCGTTATTCAAATCAGGCGTGATCGTGCTTGACGAACCCGCCTCACGAATTTCGGTCGGTAACCCGGATATCGCGGATATTTTGATTCTGCGTTCCACGCAATTGTATGTCCTGGGTAAGGACCTCGGTTCTACCAACGTTATTTTGTGGGACCGCGATGATCATTTGATCGGCACGGTCGCGGTGGAGGTCACTCACGACCTTGAGTCGCTAAAGAAAAAACTGCATCAGCTATTACCGGATGAAGACATCCTTATATACAGCACGCAACGAAATATTGTGCTGGCCGGGCGCGTGACTAACGTGATGTCTATGGACGCCGCGTTGCAAATTGCCAAAGGCTATCTGGCTCCGGTCGGTACGGCGGTAGACAGCATAGAGTTTGAGCAAGAAGCGAGCGGCGAAGGCCAGGAAGAGAATCAGGGTGAGGTTATCAACCTGATGGAGATTGGTGGTGGTCAGCAGGTCATGCTGGAGGTGAAGGTGGCTGAAATTGCCCGCACCGAACTCCGCAGCATAAACGCGCAGATGAACTTTATTTCCAACAGTTCTCGCTGGACTCTTGGCGGTGTTAACGGTGGCGCCAGTTTCCCGGACTTGGGCGGCGTTGGTCCCTTTTACGAGAACCTTCCTGGTGGTTCGACCGGCATTGCGCCAAGTTTAAGCGGGCTCGCTCCGTGGGGGCCCGCTATCGATATGTTTGCACCCAATGACATGGTCATTGCCGATAAGGGCTTGTTTGCTTCCTATCTTAGCGATGACTTTCTCTTCAACATGGCGTTGAACGTTTCCAAGAGTAACGGTCTGGCCCGAATTCTCGCTGAGCCGACGTTGACCACATTATCCGGGCAGGAAGCGGAATTTTTATCGGGTGGTGAGTTCCCCATTCCGGTGCCGCAGGATCTCGGCCGCACGACTATTGAATATAAGGAATTTGGTGTCGGGCTCCGGTTCCTACCAACGGTGCTGGATAACGGCATAATCAACCTGCATGTCAATATCACCGTAAGCGAGCTGGCGCAGAACAATAGTGTGGTGCTGCAGCAGGCCGGTGCATCTTCAGCCTTCTTTGTGCCGGCATTAACCAAGCGAAGCGCGACGGCCACGTATGAGTTACGCGATGGCCAGACCATTGGCGTTGCAGGGCTGATTAACGAAGATCTTCGCGAGGTGGTGGAAAAGTTTCCGGGGCTTGGCAGCTTGCCTATATTGGGCGCGCTGTTTCGCAGTCAGAGTTTCATCAAAGGTGAGACGGAGTTGATGATTCTGATTACCCCGCGCCTGGCTAAGCCTATAGATCCGAACAAGATTACGCTGCCTACCGACAGTTTTGTCGAGCCTAGTGATTTGGATTTCTATTTGCTGGGTCGTATGGAAGGTTCCAGCTCCCTGTCAACCAATAGCGAGAAGGGTGGTACGGACAGCGAGTTCGGCCATCAGGTTCAGTAGTTTTAGGAGAACAATTTATGAATACACCTACAAAAAGCATATTTTTTATGTCCACTATTCTGGTGATCGTTGCACTGAACATTGGTTGTGCCAGAGGGCCGGAACGCGTGGCAGACGACTTTGGTAATTCGGTGCGCGCGATGAAGATCGCGCAGACCAATGATCCGTTGACAATCCTGTTTCCTGATACAACGCCGGTGGACGGCACTGATGGAGCTCGCATGGAAGGTGTCCTCGAGTCGTATCGCGAAGGCACAGCCAGCTCAACTAGGACCAGCAGGCCACTGAATATCAGTGTTGGTGGTGACCGGTAACATCGGCTAACAGTATTGGCCGAGGTAATTGACATGGACAGCAAGCAGCAATTGACAAGACACAGTCGACACAAAATCAATCTGGCCGCTCGCCAGAATGGCATCGCGTTGGTGATGTTTGTTATTGGCTTGCTTGGTGTCCTGCTGATAGGCGGCCTGGCGTTGGATTCGGCCCATGTCATGCTGAATAAAACACGCTTGCAAAACAGTGTGGATGCAGCGGCATTAGCTGCGGCGTCGGTTCTTGACAGCTCTACCAGCGAGACGGATGCCGAGGCAGCAGCACGTGCAGTGTTTGCCGGCAACAGTGGTGCTGCGGGCAACCGGGAAATGAATAACCTGCTGGCTGCCGCGGACGTCGTTGTTGAATTCTCGGCTGATTTAGATCCGTTTATAAGCGGCACCGGGCCCGCAGAGTATGTGCGGGTGAGCGTCCAACGCACTAAATTTATGCTGCCTAAGTGGCTCATTCAGGTGGCGAACACGAAAAATAAATATGTCGGTGCCAGCGCCGTAGCCGGCCCCAGCCCTACCCTGGCCAATGTTTGTGATTTGGTGCCGCTGGTCATTTGTGGCGATCCGGATCAGCCAGCGCCTTTCTTCGGTTATCAGGATGAGGAAGTCACTGTATTGAAAGGCGGTTCCAAAAGCGGCAGTACCAGTACATGCGGCGTTATTGGTGCGGGTAATTTCCAGCTGGCGCAACTAGGTGGCAGCGGAGCCAGTGTGGTACGTGAGAACCTAGCTGGCGGTTACGAAGGTTGTGCACTTCTGGGCGACACGATCAAGACATCACCCGGCGTTGAGGCCGGTCCGGTAGCGCAGGGTATTAACACGCGCTTGGGACTATATGCGGGTCCAATAAGCCCCGGTGACTACCCGCCAGATGTGGTGACTGAGACCCCCTCGAGTGATATCTCCTTTGACGAAGACGCTTGCAACGTCATGTTCGATGGCGAGGTGGTGCAGGATTCTGGTGACATTGATTTCAACTATACGAATTATCAGGCTCGTGTAGCGAGTAAAAGTTTCGACCATTCACCGGCTCTCGGCGGTGCCTATGATCGCCGTAACATGGCCGTGGTAATAGCGAGTTGTGGAACCGGTAGTAACACTGGCCAGGCATCGTTGCCCATCCTCGGTTTTGGCTGCTTCTTTCTGCTGCAGGAAGTCAAGCAGAAGGGCAATGAGGCAGAGATGTACGGCGAGTTTGTGGCCGATTGTGATGCTAAAGGTGTCGCAGGCCCTTTGCCAACAAATGTTCCCGGTCCCCACACAATCCAGTTATACAACGACCCTGACAGTAAGGATTCCTGAGGGTATTGCGGGCTAATGATCATGAAAAAGCATACGCACAATTCGTCTCTTAAAAAGAAGCAACGCGGCATCGCAATGGTCGAGTTCATTATCGCCGCGCCCGTGGTGTTGTTTCTGGCGCTGGCAATCACTGAATTAGGTCATGCACTGTTGCAATACAACTCGCTTACTCAGTCGTTACGTGATGGCGCTCGCCAGTTAGCGAACACCGCGGCCAAGGGGTCGACGCGCATTGTTGCCCCAAGCGCAGCTGAGTTAACCGAAGTCGGTAACCTGATTGCGTACGGTTCCAAGGCTATCGGTACGCCGCTGTTGCCGGGGTTGGATCCGTCCAACGTCACAGTTTCCCAGCTCGGCGATCGAATGCTTTCTATTCGGGTTGATTATCCGTATCGGCCGCTGTTAGTGGGTGGTATCCCAATATTTTTTCAAGCCGATTCGGTTTCTACCACCTTTACCTTGAGCGCTGAGATGGTGGTGAGGGCCTTGTGATGATTAACCCGCGATATTTTGAATCGACATTACGTCATCGCCAGCGAGGCATTGCAGCGGTGGAGTTTGCCATCGTGGCTATGGTTACGCTGATGATTCTGTTTGGCGCCATGGAAATGGCCCGCATGATGTTTACCTTTAATACCTTGGCGGAGGTCACCCGGCGCGGTGCTCGCATTGCCTCGATATGCCAGGTGAATGACCCGGAAATTAATCGGCTGGCAATATTCAACACATCTGGCGGTAATGTTAGCCCGATTCTGAAGAAGCTGTCTACAGCGAACGTCAAGGTTGAATATCTTGATGAAAATGGCGCGGTGCTGGCGAGTACCGCAGGCAATGCTTACTACGATATACGTTATGTGCGGGTGCGTATTGCCAACTATCAGCATAACTTGATTATTCCTGGCATGAGCGTTTCCGTCATGGCCCCTGGTTACCCAACAACGGTGCCGCGGGAGAGTCTGGGTGTGCCCAAAGTAGGCCAGTTAAGTAATTGTGTATAGAGATATCAATAGAAATTAGCCAATACAACAACGGTAAATAATTGTGTATAAAAAAACTAACATTATGGTTGCGGGTCGCTCTCAAGGGAGTATCGCTGAACTTAGTCAGGCTCTGGCCAGCTCTGAGCTGACCGTGACTGAGCGCCTTATCAGTAATGGTCATTCAAATCCGTTGTACGAAGTAAAGGAATGGCCGGATATTCTGGTATTTCACATCAGCAGCAAGGGTCGCGAGGAAATTGAGAGTCTGCTGGCGAATCCTAAGGCAGCGCGTCCGCATATGATCATCATCGGCCCGGCCGACAACGTTGACTGCATGCGCATGGCGATGCAGGTGGGTGTGCGGGACTATATAGAAGAGCCGTGTGAGCTAGAGCAGTTGCAGGGCTCCATTGCGCGCATCCGTGATGAGTTGCAGACCGATGTGGCACCCGCCAAGGTAGTGGCTGGCGATATTACGGCACTGGTAAGCGCTAAAGGCGGCGCCGGGGCTTCATTTTTATCTGCCAACCTGGCCCATATGGCCGCTGTAGGTGGCGGGTCCAGGGTCGCTTTAATCGATCTGGATTTGCAGTTCGGTTCACTGGCTCAATATCTGGACCTGAAGCCTGAGCATGGGTTGATGAGTGTGGTGGAGCTGGTCGATCAACTGGATTCTGTGGCCATTGATGCGTACATGACCAAACACGCCAGTGGTCTGCGGCTGCTGAGTGCAGTAGAAGATGAGATTGTGCTGCAGCGGGATATTGTGCACAGCCAATTTACGGTACTGCTGGAGCTGTTCAAGCACAGTTACGACCGTACCTTTATTGATTTGCCACGGCAGATTGATGAAACCAGCGCCGATGTTTACGAGGCGGCGGACAACATCATCGTTATTACGCAGCAGGAGGTGGCCAGCATTCGCGATGCGAGTCGGCTGTACCGCCTTATACGCAGTGAGTTGTCTATACCGGAAGAGAGCTTCCGTCTGGTCGTAAACAGGTTCGATAAAAACTCGGCCATCGAAATATCTGATATCTGTCGCTCGGTAGGTATTCCTATTGAGCAGGTCATCAAGGTCCCCAATTCCTATCAAAGCGTTGCCGAGAGTATCAACGTGGGCGTACCGATCCTTGACTACAACAAGAGCAGCCCCGTAACCCGTGCACTCATAGAGTTGAATGCGCAGCTGGCCGGAGCTGATTTGCAGGATAACCCCAATGTTGTGCGCCGCATCTTTGCGAACCTGTTAGGAGGCTAAGCGATGTCTGTCATCATTGATGATGTTCTTAAGGAACAGGACCAGGCTCCACGTAAGACCAGTGGAATTTTCAAGCAAGACAAAGAAGCGGCACAGGCGCAGCAGGCAGAAGCCACGAGCGCCGACGAGATTGTTTCGCGGACGCTTGAGCCACAGGAACTCGAGTGGAAAAAAAAGGTTCACAGTGCATTGCTGGAAGTGATGGACTTGTCGTTGATCAGTACGCTGCCAGAAGAACAGGCGCGTAACCAGATACGCGACATTGCCGGGCAGCTCATGAACGAGCAATCGGCAACCTTGAGTTTGGATCAGCGGCAGCAGGTTATTCGCAGCATTGTTGATGAGGTGATGGGGCTGGGTCCACTGGAGCCATTGCTGGCTGATAAAACGGTTTCGGATATTCTCGTCAATGGCTATGACAACATATATGTTGAGCGCCGTGGCAAGCTGACTAAAACGGATATTACCTTTAATGATGATCAGCATTTGCTGAACATCATTGACCGTATTGTGTCCGCGGTCGGTCGTCGCGTGGATGAGTCCTCACCTATGGTCGATGCCCGTTTAGCTGATGGCTCCCGGGTGAACGCCATTATTCCGCCACTGGCATTAGACGGTCCGTCGATGTCGATACGGCGCTTCGCCGTTGAGTTACTGACCATCCCGGATTTAATTGAGTTAGGCACCATGACTGCCGGACTGGCGCAGGTAATGGAAGCCGTCGTTAAGGGCAAGCTGAATATTCTCGTCTCCGGGGGAACCGGTGCGGGTAAAACAACCTTGTTGAACTTATTGACGGGTTTTATTCCTGCCGATGAACGTATTGTGACGATTGAGGATTCAGCCGAGTTACAAACTCAGCAACCGCACGTTGTTCGCTTAGAAACCCGCCCGCCCAATATCGAGGGTAAGGGCGAGGTTAGTGCCCGTGATCTGGTGCGTAATAGTCTGCGTATGCGCCCCGACCGGATTATCGTCGGTGAGGTGCGTGGTGCTGAAACTTTGGATATGTTGCAGGCCATGAATACCGGCCACGATGGTTCCCTAACGACTATTCACGCCAACACCCCGCGTGATGCGCTGTCACGAATCGAAAACATGATTTCTATGAGCGGTATAGCCTTTCCTGCCAAGAGCCTGCGCGCTCAGGTGGCCTCCGCTATCAATCTGGTTATCCAGATCGCCCGGTTGGAGGATGGCAGACGCAGGATTATGAGTTTGCAGGAAATCAACGGTATGGAAGGCGACATCATTACCATGTCCGAGCTGTTTACCTTTAAGCGTGAGGGGCTGGATGAAGAGGGCATGGTTAAAGGTGAGCTTATACCTACCGGTATCGTGCCTGCTTTCCATAAAGACATGAAACGCCGTGGCATTGACTTGCCGGTGAGTCTGTTCGGCATGGATGTCGATGACGACTAACAATGTTCGGTAAGGATTTCGTGAGCGATTAATGCTATGGAACTATCAAACGGATTAATGATTTTTCTTGGAATGGTTTTTGCGGCCGTGTTTCTCCTGTCGCAGGGGCTGATTATTCCAGTCTTTGGTGAAGGCAAAAAGATGCGCAAGCGTCTGAAGGCACGGCTGGAGGAAATTGATGCGGAGGATGACAGCGAGCCACTGGCTAAGTTGCTACGCCGGAAGTATCTAAAAAGTCTGTCGCCTCTGGAAGCCTGGCTTGAGTCTATTCCTGCGCTCGAAGGCTTGCGGAAAATGATTGACCAGGCAGGCTGGACCCTACTTACCTACCGTTTGGTGTCGCTCGCTGCCGTCTTGAGTGTCGGGGGCGGGCTGGTTGCCTGGTCGCTGACCCGCATGCTGGTAGTTGCACTAGCGGCCGTCATTGTTGGCTTCGCTTTGCCGTTCCTCAAGTTATGGAGTGCACGCGGGGCGCGCATGGCCAAATTTGAGGAGCAACTCCCCGATGCAATAGATTCGATGAAGCGTGCCCTTATGGCGGGCCATCCGTTCGCCGCGAGCATTAAGCTTATTGCTGAGGATATGGAAGATCCTATTTCTCACGAGTTTGAGCTGACCTTCGCTGATATCAACTACGGCAATGATCTGCGGCGCGCCATGTTGGGCTTGCTGCAACGCGTGCCCAGTATGACCGTGATGGCATTGGTGACCTCGGTGCTGGTGCAAAAGGAAACCGGCGGCAACCTTGCCGAAATTCTGGAACAAATCAGTAAGGTCGTGCGTGGGCGTTTCCGTTTTCAGCGGCGTATAATCACCTTGTCCGCCGAGGGGCGTATGTCCGCCTGGATTCTGGCGCTGATACCGTTCGGTTTATTTGCAATGCTTTCAATATCATCTCCCGATTATTTGCCAGCACTGCTGGAACACCCCACTGGCCAAAAAATGATTGTCGGCGGAGCAGCTATGGGCATTCTCGGTATTTTATGGATACGCAAAATCATTCGCGTAGATGTATAGGGCTACACTATGGATAGCATAATGCTCACGTTAAGCACCTGGATTAGCAACCCATCTACTCAGCAAATCATGTTTGTGGTGACAATCTCGGGCTCCATATTCGCCTTTGCTCTTGGCATGTCGTATCTGGTGCTTGGCTCATCGAACCCGGTCCGGAAGCGCCTGAAAGTTATTGACTCTGATCAGTATGATGAACTGGATTATGACCCGGGTCGGCGCCGCGTTAATCTGGATTCGGTTTTCGGCAAGGCCGCGCAATGGTTGATCCCAACGTCCGAGATTGAGCTGACTAAAACCACCAAGCAACTGACTTACGCCGGCTTCCGGTCGCCGAATGCGCTGCAGACCTTTTATGGAATTAAGGCGGTGTTGGTAGTCCTCCTGCCCGCTGTAGTGCTGTTTATAGTGCAATGGCTGCCTCAAGTAACGGGGAGGCAGATGCTGTACGCAATGTGCGTTGCTTGCGCGATAGGTTTATTCGGGCCGAATTATGCACTGGATAAATTGGTGCAAAAACGTATCAAAAGCCTGCGCGATGGCTTTCCGGATGCGCTGGATCTGCTCGTGGTTTGTGTAGAGTCGGGTCTCGGTCTCAACGCGGCGATAAAACGGGTCTCGGAGGAGGTCAGTGTGAGCCACCGGGAGTTGGGTACCGAATTAGCTTTGGTTAACGCGGAAACTCGGGCCGGTATGGATCGAGCTCGCGCCCTGCGCAATCTGGCCGATCGTACGGGTCTCGATGATATTCGCGGATTGGTGAGTATGTTGGTGCAGGCGATGCGCTTCGGTACCAGTGTTGCCGATACCCTGCGTATTTACTCAGAAGAGTTTCGTGATCGTCGGATGCAAAAGGCTGAGGAACAGGCCGCCAAGATCGGCACAAAATTGCTCTTCCCACTGGTTTTCTGCATGTTTCCGTCGTTTTTTACTGTGGCTATCGGCCCCGCCATTATTCGCTTCATAGACGTTTTCGACCAGATGTGACGCGTTCGGCAGTCCTGCAGGCCTGCCAGATCTAATATCCATCTTTAAATGACCTCCCTGGGAGGGGCAACCTGTGCCGCGCAAATACACCACAAAGCTAGCCGTTATATTTCGCCTGATACTGCTCGGCGCAATCGCGCCTGGCCTGTCCGGCTGCATGAGTGCTAGTGCGACCAAAGCAGAAGAGCCGCTAAACCCCTTCGAAGGTTACTCCACCGAGGAAATTCTGCTTAGTGGCGATCAGGCGCTGCAAGCTAAGGAGTATGACCGTGCCTTGTTTGTGTATATGCAGGCGCTTCAAATAGAAGAGACCGCCGATACCTGGTATCGGGTTGGTGTAACAAAAATCCATCTGGATGATAAACTTTTTGCGTGGCGGTCCTTTTCCGCCGCGGTTGAGCTTGATCCGGAGCATGATAACAGCTACGAGGAGCTCGGTCTGCTCAGCATGGGCTTCGGTCAGCCGGAACAGGCCATGATCTATTTCACCAAGGCGACGGAACTGGATGCTACCCGCTGGCGTTCGTACAACGCGATGGGTGTTATGGCCGATGTGGACAAACGCTATACCGAAGCAGTGGTGCTCTACAAAGCTGCATTCGAGGGCAATCCTGGCTCAGCGATGCTGATGAATAATATTGGTTACTCTTATTATCTTGCTGGCAGCCTGCAGGATGCTACTGATTGGTTTGACACCGCCATGCAGGCGCAGGCTAATTACGAGCCCGCGATCAAAAATCTGGCGTTGTTGTATGCACGTCAGGGTTGGTATGACGATGCAGTGCAAACGTTCAGGAAAGTCATGGATGCCCCGCTGGCCTATAACGATACGGGCTATGTCGCTATGCGTAACGGCGACCTGGAGGATGCATCCCGGCTGCTGGCCGAAGCGATTCGTCTGGCACCAAAGTACTATGAGCTTGCCTACGAGAATCTGGAGCAGGTTAAAGCAGAGCAACATCGTAAGGCTCTGCGCACTGGTGATGATCAGGGCGGGAGTGCTGATGATCCGCTCAACGCAAGCAACATAAGTGAAATTATTTTTCCGGACAACCATGATCAGAAGTATCGCAAGGTCATGCCACAAGCGCTTAACGTTCGCTCAGCACCCTCATCCGATGCTGAAATCGTTAACTATCTGCGGACCGGTAATCGCGTGGAAGTGTTGGTTTCACAGCCTGGCTGGGCTTTCGTCAGCCACAAGACCCGTTCTGGCGGGGTTATTAAAGGCTGGGTGAGTACGCGCTTTCTGGACCCCGATGCCGTTGAGGTAAGCGACTACGCTGGTGACAAAGCAGCAGCCGCAGAAGCCCCATTAGTACCCGTCGACCCATCTGAACAACTGTTGCAGGCCACGCTCGAAGCAGCCAATAACTAATGTTCAGATTGTTGGATAAATTGCAGTATTAAGCCCTAGTGTTGACGCTGCGTTCGCCAGCGGTCATTGCAAATCCCTGCAGCCGTTTGGTTGTTAGGTTCTGCTCTGGAGGGGTGGTTGTGGATTTGGGTATTTCCTGTGAGGTGCTTGGGAAGCTGATGGTGTAGTTATTTGAAATACTCACAACACCTGTGTCACAAGCACATTCCAAACCATTCATTTAGACTAATAACTGTCACATGGTAGAGGAATAGTTGAATCGCCCCCGGGGGCGATTCATTCAATCTGGACCCATCATTAGTTCCCTATAAGTCTGCTCTAGATGGGTTGTCGCCTCCTCGGGTTCCGACTCAAGCCAGAAATCTTTGTCCGCGTGAGAAGCGAAGGAGCGCAGCAGACGTGCTGCGTAGAGTATGGCCTTGTCCGAATTGTCTATTTGCTGGAACACGTGCTTAATAGCTGGTCGAATCCTCCGAGCATCCGTTACCAATTGATTGATCCCAGTAACAAGAGATTCTGTTGCAGCCACAAAATCTGACACAGAATTGGTGGTCCGTCTTTCGGACCGATTGATCGTGAACGATGTTGATATCGCCGCAACCGGGCTTATCTCTGAACTGACAGGTGGATCGGTGATTATTACCTTGAAGGAGTGGACATGATGGGCTTTTCGGAACTACGCCACCAGATGGTAGAACGTCAGATAGAAGCTCGCGGCGTTCGATCGCGAAATGTGCTTGAGGCCATGCGCCGGGTACCGCGGGAACTGTTTGTTCCGGAAAACATGCGGGAATTCGCTTATGAAGATTCGCCGCTGCCGATCGATGCGAAACAGACAATCTCGCAGCCCTACATCGTCGCATTCATGATCGAAGGCCTTGCGCTGGAAGGCGGAGAAAAGGTGCTGGAAATCGGCTCCGGCTCTGGTTATGCGGCCGCCGTGCTGGCGGAAATAGCCGGCGAGGTTTACACGATCGAGAGGATAGAGGAACTCGCGACACATGCCGCAGCCACGCTTGCGGACCTCGGCTACCAGAATGTCGAGGTAATCCATGCCGATGGGACCTTAGGCCTGCCCGAGCAGGCTCCCTTTGATGCCATCGTTGTCACGGCCGGAGGACCGGAAGTCCCCGACACGCTGAAAAAACAGTTGAAAGTCGGCGGGCGCATGCTGATACCCGTTGGTGTAAGTCGGGAAATCCAGGAGCTCGTTCGCATCACCCGCTTGTCAGAAAACGAATACAGGGAAGAAGACCTTGCGGATGTACGCTTTGTGCCCCTGGTCGGAGAGGAAGGATGGCATGCCGACGATAAATCAGTCGGCGGGACCGTGCGTCAGGCCAGGGACACGGATATGACTGATGAGGAACTCCTCAGCCTCATAGCCGACAACTGCGAACCTTTTCAATCCGTGGAGTCCGTCAATCTTGACCCGCTGCTCGAGCGCATTGGCAATTCAGATATCGTTCTTATCGGTGAAGCCAGCCATGGGACGTCGGAATTTTATAAACTGCGCAGCCGCATTACGCGCGAGCTCATTGTTAAGAAGAACTTCAATTTCGTTGCCATCGAGGGAGACTGGCCCGATGCGGCGCGCATCGATCATTTTGTGCGGCACTTCGATACACCGCCGTCCGAGTGGACTGCCTTCGCTCGATTTCCGACCTGGATGTGGCGCAACAATGACATGCGAGAATTCGTGGATTGGCTTCGAATCCACAATACCGATAAATCGCCCGACCAGCGCGTAGCGTTTCATGGCCTCGATCTATACAGTCTCTACAGCTCGATTCGATCGATTTTGCGATATCTTGACGAGGTAGATCCTGCTACCGCCGAAGTTGCCCGACAAAGATACGGCTGCCTCACGCCCTGGCAGGCAGACCCCGCAACCTATGGCAGAGCGGCGCTCGTCGGCTCCTACCGCAGTTGCGAACGAGATGTAGTCCGCATGTTGACCGAGCTTGCCGCCAAACACCGCGAGTATGCCGAACACGATGGCGAGCGATTCCTTGACGCTGTGCAGAACGCTCGCCTGGTCGCTAATGCCGAGCGTTACTACCGGGTCATGTACTACGGTTCCCGCGAATCGTGGAATCTACGCGATGGTTACATGTTCGAGACCATGAAAAATCTGAGGGATTTCCACTGGCCCAACAACAAAACCATTGTGTGGGCGCACAATTCCCATGTCGGTGACGCTGCGGCGACAGAAATGTCGAGTCGCGGTGAATACAACATTGGTTACCTGTGCCGCAAGGAGTTCGGAGACCGCGTGTATTCAATCGGGTTTGGCACGGATAATGGCACGGTTGCCGCGGCATCGGATTGGGACGGGCCGATGGAAGTGAAAGCCGTTCGACCGTCACTGGACAATAGCTACGAGCGACTTTTTCATGAAACGGGTTTGAATGGCTTCATGCTCGGACTGGGAACGTCCCAATCAGAGTCGCTGATACGTGGACTGTCGAAGCCACGGCTCGAACGGGCCATAGGCGTCATCTACCGGCCGGAGACCGAACTCGCCAGCCATTATTTTCATGCGGTGCTGCCAAAACAGTTCGACGAATACATATGGGTTGATCAAACTCGTGCTGTGACGCCGTTCGATACGGCCGAACTTGAGGGCGTTCCGGATACCTATCCGTTTGGATTGTGAACGTGTCGGTATCGTCAACGGATGCATCCATTCTTTACGTCCGGGACAAGCTGCGCTGGATGCGTGCCAATGGTATCTGGCCCAACGGACTGCGCTATTTGTGGACAGATGCATTTGGCGTCGTACTGCTAGTGTCGCTCTACGAGAAACTGGGCGAGTTGTCCTATCTTCACGAAGCAGAGCGTCTCGTTTCCGAGGTCGATCGGGTGCTTGGCCGGCCGCGCGGTATTCGTATTGGCGAAGAGCCGGACAGGGACGGTCAGTATTTTCACTACCTTGCTATGTGGCTCTACGCGCTGGCCGTGCTCGGACGTCATAAGCCGGAGTACCGGCAACAAGGTATCGAACTCGTCCGTCAGATTCACGACCGGTTTCTGGTTCCGGGGCAGGGGATTATCTGGAAAATGGAAGAAGATCTCAGCGGACCCTATGCTGGCACCGGTCTTGGTGCACTGGATGCTTATGATGGGTATGTCTCGTACCGAATGCTCGACGAGGATGTTTTGTCCTCTGAAATTACAGACCTGCGAGCCCTGATTGACAAGCATAATTCAGAGTTGTTCATCACACAGGACCTGGGGCTCGGCATGATGCTCTGGCTGAGCCATTTTTACCCGTCCGAAGACTGGGCCATTATTCAAAAGCGGCGTTGCCTGGAAATGCTGGACAAGATGTGGCGACCCGCGGGGTACTTCTGCCGGGAACCTTACCTGCCGAATACCCGGTTTGCGTTTACGAACTATGGTGTGTCGCTTGGATTGCAGGCGGTCGGGAAATCGCCGGCGCGCGTTCGCAAATTAAACGATTATTTCGAAACCTACCGTGCCGGGGACGAATATGACGACGCTGCAATCACCCACGTCATGGCGTGCAGCTCACATTTTCCTGGCTGTTTGATCGATGTCTGATTGTGGCAGAGCGTGTGCTATAGAGTGGGGGAGAGGGGCCTGGTTCGTGTACGCTAGCAAGCACTCCGTCGATAGATTGACGGAGATGGCTCGTTTCCCTCAGTTTTTGACGTGCCTGCAATGATGGGTCCAGATTGAATGAATCGCCCCCGGGGGCGATTCAACTATTGCTCTACCATGTGACAGTTATTAGTCTAAATGAATGGTTTGGAATGTGCTTGTGACACAGGTGTTGTGAGTATTTCAAATAACTACACCATCAGCTTCCCAAGCTTATGATGTACCTTGGCCTAGTGGTTTCCTGAAGGATTTTAGTCGTTAGTGGCTGTGAACTGTCTGGCAGTAAAGATGTTTCCATGCCGCTATTTAACATAAGCAACCCTTGCGCCGTGCCATAGTAAATCTATACAATCTTGATTATAAATAAATTCGAATAGTGCTCAGGCACATTCTTAAAGCCACATCGAGCAGGTAGTCGGCATGACCTTTTGATTTCTTCTAATCAGGCTGCCGAGTTCAAAATCGGCGGCATCCGGATAAAACCCTAAAAATCCTGCGCCCTGCGTAAATGTTAGCTCACCAAAGTAAAGTCTATTCTCAACCTCATAAAAATCGACCCTGACATATTCAAAATCATCCGATAATTTTTTTGCAACCGATAATATTTCATCCAATAATTTCGGTCTCGGCATTCCATCATTGAAATTGGGTCTTTTCCGTAATCGAAAATTATACCTGTTCCAGTTAACGTCATAGAAATCCAGACACCGCACACCGTCTATCCATCGGGCAACCTGGATGATAAGTTTTCTACCATCACAACCATCGAAACAATGGACCTTGATGTCATCGGGCACGTTACCAGCCGTATCGATCAACATTTCTTCAATGATAAGAACCGGTTTCATGTTCTTATACTGGCGCTCCCGGTGCTTGTTATAGAAGTTTGCTTTCAGCCAGATGTTAAGTCTCTCGCAGAGGTCTGGCCAATCCGCTTTCGACTTATCATGAATCAGTACGTTCCAGCCAGATCCATGATTGGCCTTAATTACAAATCTGTCGGGCAGTGCGTCCCAATCAATTTCGTCTGTCGACTCAAACACCCCGATCAGGGGTATCAAATATTCTGACCCCACTCTTTCACTAACATATTGGCGCACTCGGTACTTGTCGGCACACAATTGATGCAGTGCTGTACACCCGTACAGCTTCAGCCACTGCATATACTCGTTTAATGTTCGGGGATTTTTTATATGCGGCCAACGGCCTATACGCACGTAATGCTTGACAGCAACATATATAAAATCGGAAACCAAAAATGCGGATATCGCATTCGTAATAATCTTGCGTTGTTCTTTGCTGGTTTTACGCATTATTGACGAACAATCACTATAAGGCCTTTACCGTGGCTGCATGAATGAGCAGCACCTAATATTGTAATCAGGATTATCTTAGGCTGAATCCAGGCGCGCCTGATTATAAGCATCCAGATCAAGCTCCAGCGTCGTCCAGTGGTTTATGTCAGGGTGTCCGAACGAATGCAGTTTTGCCAGCGTCCCCACCGCGCGGTAACCAAAGTACATCTTGTACCACCTGATCACGCTCGGACGGTCTGCATTAGTAGTAACAGTGTTTACGCCGGCATCTGTCATCGCCTGCAAGCGCGTCTCCTGCAACCGCGCGCCAACGCCCAGTCGGCTATGTTCCGGTAGCACGCCGAGTAGCGTCGTCTTGCCCTGGGTTGCGGATAGAATTTTATAACCCGCTGCGCCGATGATCTGGCCGTTGAGCCGAGCCACAAAAAAGCAGTTCAGGTCGAGCGCATCCATCTCCGGCGACGGCACATGGTGCATGTTCCACGGTTCCATGATCGCGAGAATAGCGGCTAGATAATTGGGCCCGGCCTTTTCGATTACAACCGACGATGGCACTCGTATTTTCCTGCGATTTGGAATCGGGCCCAAGCATAATAGACCCTGCTTCTGAAGTCAGGTACGTCATCAGCTTGGGAAGCTGACGGTATCCCTCGGCTTAGCAATTTCCTGAAGGATTTTAGTCGTTAATGCTGTGTAACTGTCCGGCAGTCGAGCTATTTCCCTGCCGCTATTTAACATAAGCAATCCTTGCGCCGTGCCGTAGTAAGGCTATAGAATCTTGCGTATAAATATAGTGCTCAGGCACATTCTAAAAACCACATTGAGCAGGTAGTCGGCAGGACCTTCTTTTTAAGAGGGGCGCGCCTCTATCTATTTGATGCTTTTAAAAAAAGGGGGGTATGTATTCTGTGAGGGGCTTATCTGCGACAGGCGGTTTGGTGCTGATGTGTATAGCTATCAGTGCGTGCTCATTACTTTCGGATGATCATTTAAATCCGGTGTCTGAGCGATATTCAGTTGGGCCGGGCTTTGATGCTGATTTGGACGCACAGTCGGCAGCTGCCGGGCCAGAGGCGAAGGTTGATGCATACCTTTCAGACTTTTATGTGACTCAGGGTGAGACGCTTTATTTATACGCGAATACCGATTATCCGAGTTATAGCTTCCGCGTTTACATGAGCTACCCACGAGAAGATGTATCAATCCATTCTGATATCCTCGGTGTCCAGCAAATCGTGCCGGAGAAGGCATACGAAAATTGTTGTGACTGGATAGACCCGGTTGCTATTCCAATTCCCGCAGATCTGCCCAGCGGCTTATACAGGATTCAGTTAAGCGTCGATGACTCGTTCCGTTACGACCACAGTATGTTTCTGCAGTTTGTTGTGCGGGAGGACGTGCCGGGCAGTGAATCTCAAATTGTGATGATCGATAATGCTCCGCAACATATGGCTTATAACCGCTGGGGAGGCGCTTCAACCTACTGGAATGAGAATCCAGGTGAGCCCTACGCTACTAAGGTGTCGATTCGGCGGCCAGGCAATCATCCAATCGATTGGCCGGAAGAGCGATTTATGAACTGGGCGCAGTATATGGGGATTAAGCTTGAGCATGTTTCCATGATGGAGATGGAGACTAACCCAGGTGTGTTGTTTGCCTATCAGACTCTTGTGATGCCTGGTCATAGCGAATACTGGACGCGCCCACAACGCGAAGCGATAGATGCTTTTGTGGCGGGTGGCGGGAACCTGGTGGTGTTAGGCGGCAATAACATGTGGTGGCAGGTGCGCCTTGAGGGCGATCATATGCTGGCCTATAAACAGGATGTTTATCAGGATCCTTTGCTGGGAGTTCAAGATGATCTGGTTGCCCATCGCTGGCACGAGTGGCCAGTTAATGACCCGGAAAATCGTACTATTGGCTTGAGTTTCAAACAAGGCGGCAATGTCAACAATGGTAAAGTATTGCCCGCGAGCGAAGGTTATGGGGGTTTTACTGTTGCCCAAAGCTCACATCGGTTTTTTGCCGGAACAGGACTCAGTGACGGCAGTGAATTTGGTCGTGAAAGTGAGATTGTTGGTAATGAAGTTGATGGTGCGGAATTCACTTGGGTTTCAGGGGTCCCTATACCCACGGGTTATCAGCAGACTCCTCCTAGTTTGAAAATTCTTGCGACTTCTCCAGCGGATGCTAATGGTGCCTGGTTGGGTACGGGCACGGTTGCGGAATTTCACGAGGGTAATGGCGCAGGTAAGGTTTTTAATGGTGCGACTATCAAGTGGTCCTATGGTTTATGGCATGGAGGCCCATCGGTAGTAGATCCGATAGTCAGCAAGATCATGCTGAATGTGTTGGCAGAGTTCCAGCCTGATAGCGCCGCGAGCTGTGCTTTCAGTGCAGGTGCCAATGATGCGGATATGGATGGTGTTGATGATGCCTGTGATAACTGTGTTGCTGTTCCCAACCCGGGTCAATTGGATGTAGATGGAAATGGTACGGGTGACATGTGCGAGGATAGTGTTCCGGTCCGATTGACTATTGATGTTAAGCCGTGGGATGACAGCAATATCATTATCCCGGATGAGGAGCCCATAACTAATGTTGTGGTGTTTTCTCATACCCGTGGCGATGAAGGGCCATTAGAATTTGATGCCACATCGATAGACCCTGCTTCACTGCGATTTGGAATAGCTGGAGCAGGTGCTACGGACACGACGGTGCTGTTAGATTTTAACGGTGATGGCCGTGAAGATATGGTGGCTTCCTTTAATACTGATGATTTGCTACCAATCTGCGGTAGCGAAGAGCTTATGCTGATAGAAGGGCAAAGCTTTAGTGGCGCGCCATTTGAAGGGCTGCAGAAAGTTGAGTATGGTTGCGAAGATGAGGGCGGCTGCCACCCATAGTGGCAGCTCATCCATTTTTTTAATCCCTTGCCCGGTGAGGGGTTCAGGATGGTACCGAGGGCCGGATTGACTCCTTCGCTAACGCTCAGTCGCCCTCACTGCGTTTGGGTCGCTTCACGCCTGCGACGCTCGCGGTCCTCTCGTCCACCTTCTGTCACGCTACGCATGCCATCAGCTGGACTCGGGTCGAACCTCCGGTTCGAGTCTTGTTATGGAGGAAGTTCTACCGGCAGTGGGCATTTCTGTCTCGAAGGAATGGTACCGAGGGCCGGACTCGAACCGGCACGGGTTTTACCCCAATGGATTTTGAGTCCATCGTGTCTACCAATTTCACCACCCCGGCATTGGTATATTTTAAATCTTAACGCCATTAGCCTGGTAAGCAACACGGAGGCTTGCGCCTTATCGTGTCTACCACACACCACCCCGGCATAGTCCAGATTCATCAAGTGATTGACTTGGCGGGCGCAAGGATACACGCGCCGACCCGCTTGTTCCATATTCTTCTGTATCAATCGGTACAATGCGCGGCCATGAACCCGGCCGATTTTTATTACGACCTGCCTGCGGAGCTTATCGCGCAGGCACCGCTGGCGAGCCGCGATGCCAGCAAACTTCTATATGTGCCGGCAGGGGGTGAGTATCAGGAATTTCAATTCAGCCAGCTTGGCCAGTTGCTGCAGCCTGGCGATCTGTTGGTGCTGAATGATACGCGCGTCATCCCCGCGCGTCTGTTCGGCAGCAAGGCAAGCGGCGGCAGGTGGAGATGTTGCTGGAACGTTTGCTCGAACCCGATCTGGCTTTGGTTCAGTTGCGTACAAGTCGTTCACCTGCCGAAGGCAGTGAGCTGATCTTTGAGCCGGGCATCAATGCGATCGTCGAAGGCAGGCAGGATAATTTCTTCAGATTGCGTTTTGCAAGTGATTTACTACCGGTACTCGAACAGCATGGGCATGTGCCTTTGCCGCCCTATATTGAGCGTGACGACAGGTCAGAAGATCGTGAACGTTATCAAACGGTATATGCTCGGGAGTCGGGTGCCGTTGCAGCGCCAACCGCCGGGCTGCATTTCAGCAATCGTTTGCTTGGTGAGTTACGGATGGCCGGCATCGATACTGTACGGGTGACTTTGCATGTAGGTGCCGGGACATTTTTACCGTTACGTGAGGAACAGCTTAAATCGGGGCGGCTGCATTCTGAACGAGTTAGTGTCGATGACGATGTTTGTGTAGCCATCAGGCAGGCCCATGCAACGGGCGGTCGCGTAGTAGCCGTCGGCACGACGGTCGTGCGTGCGCTGGAGTCAGCAGCTCAGAGCGGCAAGCTGGAGTCATTCAGTGGTGAAACCGATATTTTTATCCGGCCCGGTTATAAATTTTCTGTTGTTGATGCGATGATTACCAACTTCCATTTGCCTGAGTCTTCACTGCTTATGCTCGTCAGCGCCTTCAGTGGTCAGGATGTCATCCTCGCGGCGTATCGATATGCCGTGGAACAGAAATACCGGTTTTTCAGTTACGGGGATGCGATGTTTCTGGAGCGGGCTGGATGAGTGCGAGCGTGAGCGGTTTCAGTTTCGATCTTCAAACGACTGACGGTGTGGCACGACGCGGTCAGCTGAGTTTTCCGCGCGGCACGATCGAGACTCCTGCATTCATGCCAGTGGGCACCTACGGGACGGTCAAGACGCTGACCCCTGAAGAACTGGTAGGGCTGGGTGCCGAGATCATCCTCGGCAATACTTTTCACCTGATGCTGCGGCCTGGTCCGGAGGTTATGCGCCAACACGGTGGCTTGCACGGCTTTATGCATTGGGAAAAACCGATACTTACCGATTCGGGTGGTTTTCAGGTCTGGAGCCTGACCACGCGTAACAAGGTGAGTGAGGAGGGGGTCGAATTTCAGGCACCGACCGATGGTCATCGGGTCATGCTGACGCCGGAGGGGTCGATGGAGATGCAAAATGCACTCGCCAGCGACATCCAGATGGTGTTTGACGAGTGCACGACGTACCCGGCAACGGAGGATGAGGCGCGTCAATCCATGGAATTATCGCTGCGGTGGGCGCAACGTAGCCGCACTTGTTTTGATTCGCTGGATAACCCGGATCGGGCCTTGTTCGGTATTGTTCAGGGGGGTATGCACACGGATCTGCGCAGCCAGTCACTGGATGGGCTGATGGAAATCGGTTTCGAAGGACTGGCGCTCGGCGGGTTGTCTGTTGGAGAACCGATTGAGGAGCGCACGCGGGTGCTGGATTACATTCTGCCGTTAATGCCATCGGAGCAGCCGCGGTATCTCATGGGCGTAGGCCTGCCCGAAGATATTCTCGATGCCGTGGCGCATGGGGTGGATATGTTTGACTGCGTGATTCCAACACGCCACGCACGCAATGGCTATCTGTTTACCGATGACGGCACTCTGCGTATTCGTAATGCACGCTTCCGGGATGACTTGGCGCCGCTGCAATCCGATTGTGAGTGCTATACCTGCCAGCATTACAGCCGGGCCTACCTGCGGCATCTCGATGCTTGTGGTGAGATGTTGGGGTCACGGCTGAACACCATCCACAACCTGCATTTCTACCTGACGCTGATGCGTCGAATCCGGGCAGCGATTGAGGCGGGGGAGTTTGAGCACTTCAATCGGGACTTCCGCGCCCGGCAGGCGAGAGGCGAAGCATAATTCGCCATCTGTGCCATAATACGCCGCTTTGCGGGCCCCGGTGGTCCGCGTAATGACTGGATTAAGTAGCAACTAAATGGATTTCTTTATCAGTAATGCATACGCCCAGGCGGGTGGTGTCAGCGAGACCATGATGAGTCTGGCGCCACTCGTGCTGATCTTCGGGGTGTTCTATTTCCTGTTGATCAGGCCGCAGAACAAAAAGCAGAAGGAGCACCGGGAGCTGGTGGCAGCTCTGCAGATGGGTGACGAGGTGACCACCGCGGGGGGGGTACTGGGGAAGGTCACCGAGGTGAAGGATAACTTCATTAAAGTTGAGGTGGCCAATAACGTAGTTGTGACCGTGCAGAAGCATACGGTCAGCGCTGTCATGCCCAAGGGCACCATAAAGTCAGTATGACTCTGCATCTTCATGACAGCCCTCTAAACACACCCTCAAGCATTTCCTGACGACGCAAATGAATCAATATCCCGCTTGGAAAAATCTGCTGGTTGCTACTGTTCTGGCGCTTGGCATTTTGATTGCCTTACCGAACCTGTACGGCAAAGCGCCATCGATTCAGGTTAGTCGCGACGATAGTGGCGAGATAACTGATGCCGCTACCATGCAAATAGAAGCGATACTTAACAACGCAGACATCGTCTTCAGTGATGCATTTGTCGAAGATGGTCGTCTGATGTTGCGTTTCGATGAGGTGCAGGCGCAACTGCGAGCCAGTGAATTGTTGCGTGCTAATCTCGGCAAAACTTACATCGTGGCCCTGACGCTTGCTCCACGCACACCTTTATGGATGCGGACAGCGGGCTTACAGCCGATGAGCTTAGGCCTTGACCTGCGCGGTGGCGTGCACTTCCTGTTCGAAGTTGATATGGACGCTGCGATATCCCAGCGTCTGGACATCATCGCGAATGATCTCAACCGGACGCTGCGTGCTGAGCGGATTCGTCGCAACGTGCGGGTTAGCGGTAACGAGGTTCGCATTCGGGTGGGCGATCAGGCCAACCTCGATCGAGTCGAAGAAATAGTACGTGACTACGAGGATGAGTTAGATATTCGTCGGATTGGCGTTGGTGAAGAGGAGCAGATTGTAATTCGTCTGACCGACGACCAGATACGCGCCCGTCAGGATTTTGCAATTCAGCAGAACACCATCACGCTGCGCAATCGTGTGAACGCGTTGGGCGTAGCCGAGCCCCTGGTGCAGCGACAGGGCCTGAACCGCATCGTGGTGCAATTGCCAGGCGTACAGGATCCGGCGCAGGCAGAACGCATACTCGATGCTACTGCAACTCTGGAGTTTCGACTGGTCTGTGAAGGCGAAAATGCGTATGAGGCACAACGTCGCGGACGATCACTCAATGTAGGCTGCGAGCTTTTCTATGACCGAAGTCAAACGCCGGTACTGCTAAAGCGTGGCGCCATAGTCACGGGCGATCAGCTGACTGATGCGAGTCAGAGTTTCGATAACGGCAGTCCGATCGTCAACGTTTCGCTAGATTCCAAGGGTGCCGATGAAATGTTGCGCACCACCCGTGATAACGTGGGTAAACTAATGGCAGTACTGTTCGTCGAGCAGAGCCGAGAGTTGGTCGAGCGCGATGGTGAGATGGTGCAGGTAAACCATACCGAACGCGAAGTCATTAATCAGGCAACGATCAATGGTGTATTTAGCAATCGTTTCCAGATCAGTGGTATGGATGTTGTCGAAGCACGTGACCTGTCGCTATTGCTGCGTGCAGGTGCACTGGCGGCGCCGATCTACAAGGTTGAAGAGCGCACTGTTGGTCCAAGTCTCGGAAAGGACAACATAGACCGGGGCATTAACGCCATCCTGATCGGGTTTGGTCTTGTTGTGTTGTTCATGGCAGTTTATTACCGGTCGTTTGGTGTCATAGCGGATATCGCGCTGATGGTCAATCTGGTGCTCATGGTCGCGGTGCTGTCCTTGTTGCAGGCGTCCCTGACGTTACCGGGCATGGCGGGTATTGTGCTGACTGTGGGCATGGCGGTGGATGCAAACGTACTGATTTTCGAGCGTATCCGCGAGGAAGTGCGCAACGGCAATTCGCCGCAGGCAAGTATCCATTCAGGTTACGCGAAGGCGTTGTCGACCATTGCCGATGCCAATGTCACGACGTTGATTGCTGCCATCGTGTTATTTGCCTTCGGCACCGGTCCGGTCAAGGGCTTCGCTATAACCTTGTCAGTGGGTATTGTGACCTCGATGTTTACATCCATCATCGGTACCCGTGCCCTGGTGAATTTTATATATGGCGGTCGTCGTCTGGAACGGCTTCCCATTTAACCCGGGCTTAATCTAGTGAGACTGATAAACCTAAAAACAGATATCGATTTCATGGGCAAGCGCAACCTGGCCATGGCCTTATCCGCATTGGTAATTCTGGGGTGCATCGCTTCACTAGCCGTCAGGGGATTGAATTTTGGCGTAGATTTTACCGGTGGTCTGTTGCTCGAGGTGGGTTATGAGCAGACGGCTGATCTGAGTGCCATCCGTGAACAGCTTAAGGCGGCCGGCTTTGGTGATGCACGGGCGCAGCATTTTGGTAGCGCCAGCGATGTGCTGATTCGTATGTTGCCACGCCCTGATGTGGAGACAGCGCAACTCGGGCAGCAGATACTCCAGGTGCTGCAAACGGGCGATGCCGAAGTCGAATTACGGCGGGTGGAATTCGTTGGGCCGCAGGTAGGTGAGGAGTTGACCGAACGGGGCGGCACGGCGATGATTTTCGCAATCCTCATGATCCTTGCTTACATCATGTTCCGATTTCAGTGGAAGTTTGCATTAGGGTCGGTTGCGGCTCTCGTGCACGATGTATTTATCGTGGTAGGTGTATTCTCCCTGTTTCAACTGCCATTTGATTTATCAGTGCTGGCAGCAGTGCTTGCCGTAATCGGCTATTCACTCAATGACACCATCGTAGTGTTTGATCGAATTCGTGAGAATTTCAGGTTGATTCGTCGGGGTACGGCCGCGGCGATTATGAACACCTCGATCAACCAGATGCTGGGGCGCACGATTATTACCAGTATGACAACTATGCTGGTTGTGTTGTCGCTGTTCTTCTTAGGTGGAGAGGCTGTGCGCGGGTTCGCGTCTGCAATGATTATAGGTATTGTGGTGGGTACTTATTCTTCGATCTACACCGCCAGCAGCATGGCGCTGATACTGGATGTGAGTCCGGCAGACCTGCTGGAGCCGAAGAAAGACGAACAACTCGACAGCCTGCCCTGATCTGCATCACAGCTACGCCATATACGTCGCAGGCATTTTCAGGCCATGGTGGGGCCAGGAAGGGCCGCAATAATTTTTCCAGTTCGGCGTGAACCTTTGGCGAGCCAGCGATGATATTGCCGGTCTCCATATAATCGCCGTCATCCGTCATACTGCTGATAAGCCCGCCGGCTTCACGCAGGATCAGGCTGCCCGCTGCTATGTCCCATGGTTGCAATCCAAATTCCCAGAAACCGTCCAAACGGCCCGCAGCCAGATAACAAAGATCGAGAGCTGCCGAACCCGGACGGCGGCAATCTGCGGCCACCTGCATGACGGCACGGAATTGATTCAGGTACGTGTCCATCCACTTTTCGTTCATCCGATAGGGGAAGCCTGTGCCAATCAGTGCACCCTCTAGCTTTTGCTGGTTTTTGACGCGCAGACGGCGGCCGTCCAATTGAGCGCCGACGCCACGGATGGCGGTAAACAGTTCCTGTCGATTGGGGTCATAGACTACGCCGACGGTCATGCGGCCCTTGACCTGAACGCCAATGGAGACAGCGAACATGGGGAAGCCATGCAGGTAATTAGTGGTGCCATCCAGTGGATCAATAATCCAGACGGTCTCATCACCCTCCTGTATGCCGGTTTCCTCACCCTGAATGGCATGCTGCGGATAGCGTGCCTGGATGATTTCGATGATGGCCTGTTCAGCTTCGAGATCCACCTGGGTGACGAAATCATTGCGCGATTTGCTGCGCACCTTGAGTTCGTCCAACCGCTTAACGTAGCGCATGGCCAGGTCACCCGCACGCCGGGCGGCCTCAATAGCGGTGTTCAGTAGTGCTTGCATGGAAATTCCGAAAGCTAGGGGCAGATACAGATCGTCTATCGTAGCGCGCCATACGCGTTGAGCGCGGTAGAATAAGCAAACCGGCCGTAGAAAACCAGCCAAAAATCCCCGGTCCTGCCATTTTGTCAGGTGCCATTTTGTCAGGATAGACGATGATTTACCCCATACGCTTCGTGCTTTGCGAGACTTCCCACCCAGGGAATATCGGCGCGGCTGCACGGGCGATGAAAACCATGGGTTTTAGCGAGCTGGTGCTTGTGAACCCAAAGGAATATCCAAGCCCTCAAGCGCAAGCGCGGGCATCCGGGGCGGCTGATGTTCTCGCGCACGCGCGCATAGCCGAGTCACTGGAGGAGGCGATAGCTGATTGTGGTTTGGTTGTGGGTGCGAGCGCTCGCCGCCGCAAGCATCATTGTCCGGAACTCAACCCGCGGGAATGCGCGTCCGAGGTGCTCGGTATGGCGGGCAGCAAAACTGTGGCTGTCGTATTTGGCACCGAGCGAACCGGTCTTTCCAATGAGCAAATGGACCTATGCAATGCGCTGGTCTATATCCCTGCGAATCCGGACTACAGTTCGCTCAATCTTGCCTCCGCCGTGCAGCTAATTGCTTACGAGTTGCGCTTCGCACAGGCTGAGTTTGAACCGCCACAGGAGCCTGAATGGCCACCTGCGTCCAGCCACGATATGGAACTATTTTATGCACATCTTGAGCGCGTCATGGTAGGTAGCGGCTTTTTAAAACCGGATAACCCGCGGCATCTGATGCGCAAACTGCGGCGACTGTTCAACCGCGCACAGGTGGATGAGCATGAGCTCAGCATTTTACGTGGTGTGTTGGCTTCTGTAGAACCGGGAGTTACCGATGACTGATGGCTCAACCCAAGTGGTCTACCTTGACTACGCCGCCACTACGCCGGTAGACCCGCGGGTGCGGGAGCGGATGATGACCTGCCTCGACGCCAGTACCGGTTTTGGCAACCCTGCATCAACGACCCACGTTTACGGTGAGTGGGCTAAAGCTGCGATTGAGCAGGCTGCAGTTGAAGTGGCCCGGTTGATCAGCGCGGATCCAGGTGCGCTGGTGTGGACCTCCGGCGCGACAGAATCAGACAACCTCGCGATCATGGGGGCGGCTAGATTTTGCAGCATGAAAGGCCGCCATATCGTTACAGCGGCTACAGAGCATAAGGCCGTGCTCGAAAGCTGCGCACAACTGGAGCGTGAAGGGTTTACCGTGACCTATTTGCGGCCCGATGCGGACGGGGTGATCGCACCTGGACAAATTGAGGCAGCCCTGCGTCCGGATACCGTGCTTGTATCTATCATGCATGCCAATAATGAGACCGGTGTTGTGCAGGATATTGCTGCAATAGGTGCGTTGTGTCGTAAGCACGATGTCTTGTATCACGTGGATGCGGCCCAGAGCGTTGGTAAGTTGAGCATCGATGTGCAGCAACAGCAGATTGATCTTATGTCGCTGAATGCACACAAGGCCTGCGGCCCGAAGGGGGTGGGTGCTCTGTATCTGAATCCGGAGCGAATCCGGCGAGTTGAGGCCTTGCTGTTTGGAGGGGGGCAGCAACGCGGTATACGTCCCGGCACGTTGCCGGCGCACCAGATTGTGGGCATGGGGGAAACCCTGCGTATTCTTGGCGAGGAAATGACCGCCGAGGTCAAGCGCGTTGCAGCGTTGCGTGACCGGCTTTGGCAGGGCATCAGCGCATTGCCGGGCGTGGTGCTGAACGGGCACCGGGCCAGTCGCTTGTGTTCCATACTGAACGTGAGTGTTGCAGGCGTGGAAGGTGAAAGTCTGCGGTATGCACTGGAGGATCTGGCGGTGTCGAGCGGGTCGGCCTGCAATTCAGCCAGCAACGAACCATCCTATGTGCTGCGCAGTCTGGGGCGGTCAGACCAGCAAGCGGAGGCATCCATCCGCTTCAGCTTGGGACGCTATAGCACGTCTGCAGAGATTGACCAGGCGATCGGGTCGTTTTCTGCAGCTGTCAGTTATTTGCAGGCCTTGTCATTTACGGCAGAGGCAAGCGGATGAGTGCGTATTCGCCATTGGTGGCCCGCTATTTCCGTCGTCCGATACAGGAGAGTGGTGTAGCCATCCATGGCGAGGCGGGCTCGATAGCTCAGGGCACGTGGGTTTGCGTGACTGCAGATCTGGCGGACGGGCAACTGCAAAATGTGGGTTTTCGTATTTACGCCTGTCCACATATAATTGCTGCCTGCAACAGGGCAGCCGAATTGCTGGAAGGCGCGCCAGTGCTGACCTTGCAGGATCTGGACATCGAGAAACTGCAGCAGGAGTTCGAGATTCCTGTGGAAAAAGCAGGTAAACTACTGATTTTGAAGGATGCGCTTTTCAATGCTTGCGCGCCATTGCGGACAGCACAAGCGTAAAACCGGTTAAGAGACTATTTTAAAGTATGGCGATTACATTGACAGACAGTGCGGCGGAGCGGGTGCGGAGTTACCTGGAGAACCGCGGATCCGGCATCGGGCTGCGGCTCGGTGTGAAGAAAACCGGCTGTTCGGGTTTTGCTTACGTGATTAATTACGCGGATGCCATCGAGCCGGGGGATATCGTGTTTGAAGATGCGGGGGTATCCGTAGTGGTGGATCCGGAAAGTCTGAAGCTGATTGATGGCACCGAAGTTGACTTCGTCAAGGACGGTCTGAACGAGGCGTTCAAGTTCAGAAATCCGCAGGCCAGCAGTGAGTGTGGCTGCGGAGAAAGCTTCAACGTTTAGTCGTACGTATGTGGCGCGTTCGCGCCGGATTTAAGGATTTTAGAGCTTAACGGATTTACGAGTTCGCGACTTTTGCGGCGGGTGACCGGCGTTAATTAAATAACACAACTGCAGGTATTGGACGAACAGCATGACTATAGAACGTACTTTTTCCATTATTAAACCCGATGGCGTAGAAAAAAATCTACTGGGTGAAATCTATAAACGCTTCGAGGATGCTGGGCTGCAAATTATCGCAGCTCGAATGATCCAGCTCACGAAAGAGCAGGCCGAAGGATTCTATGCGGTTCACAGGGAACGGCCCTTCTTCAATGATCTGGTGGCTTATATGATTTCCGGGCCGGTGATGGTACAGATTCTAGAAGGCGAAAATGCTATTCAGCAAAATCGTACTCTGATGGGTGCGACTAATCCGGCCGATGCTGATGCCGGCACTATCCGCGCTGATTTCGCGGCCAGCATTGAGGAAAATGTGGTGCATGGGTCGGATGGCATGGATACTGCTGCAGAAGAAATTCAGTTTTTCTTTGGTGACGGTGGCGTCTGTCCGCGATTGCGCTGACGCGGATACTATGCATGATGAACACGAACGCACAGAATTTGCTCGGCATGCCTCGGAATGACTTAGAGGCGTACTTCTCGTCCATTGGCGAGAAGCCATTTCATGCCAGGCAACTGATGCGCTGGATGTACAGACGTTCGGAACTGGATCTAGGTGAGATGACGGATCTTAGCCTGACGTTGCGCACTCAACTCACTGGCAAGATCAGCCTGGATTTGCCCGCAATACAAAGCAGACAACAGTCGGTCGACGGCACGGTCAAATGGTTGCTGGATGTTGGTAATGGACAGAGTATCGAGACCGTGTTCATCCCTGAAGATGAACGCGGCACGTTATGCGTTTCTTCGCAGGTGGGGTGCGCACTGGACTGTCCGTTCTGCGCGACGGGGCGGCAGGGATTCAACCGCAACCTGTCGGCGGCAGAGATCATTGGCCAGGTGTTACTGGCTGTACGTGAACTTAAGGGAACGGGTGAAGAATCACCTGTGACCAACGTGGTATTCATGGGCATGGGGGAGCCACTGGCTAATTTCCGGGAAGTCACAGCCGCCTGTGATCTTTTAACTGATGATCTTGGATTTGGGTTGTCACGGCGCAGGGTTACCGTAAGCACTTCGGGGCTGGCGCCGCAGATAAAACGATTGGCAGAGGTTAGCAACGTTGCACTCGCCATTTCCTTGCATGCGGCCAGAGACGACCTGCGAAACGTATTGGTGCCAATCAACCGCAAACACCCGATTGCAGAGTTACTGGGGGTTTGCTGGGATTACGCGGCACAGACCAACAGTAAACAGATTACCTTCGAATACATTATGCTGGATGGTGTGAACGATGCTCGGCAGGATGCGATCGAGCTTGCGGCTTTGCTGCTGGGGCGGCCGGCAAAAGTGAATCTGATTCCATTTAATCCGGTGGCGGGTACACCCTACGGACGAACTCCGCAGCAACGAGTCGATGCGTTCCGGAAAGTGCTGATGGATAGTGGTGTTATTACAATTACTCGTCGTCCCCGCGGCGAAGATATAGATGCGGCCTGCGGACAACTTGCTGGCAACCTGGATAACAGGGTGCGGGTTCCTCTGGCGCAAAAAATGTTGCATACGGTGAATAAAGTATGAATAGTTACAAGTTGCTGCTGGTCATTTCCTGTGCGTTCCTGATCAGTTGTGTGACGACCACAACCGGCGTGGGCAATCCTGCATCAAAAGAAGAAGCTGCGCGGTTGAATAGGGATCTGGGCATCAGCTATCTGCGCCAGGGCGACCTGGAGCTGGCCAAGGGAAGTCTGGAAAAGTCCATCAAGGGAGACCCGGATAACGCTACGGCGCATCGTGCACTGGGGATGGTTTACGAGAGGCTGGACTATCCCAAAGGGGCCGAAAAAGAATACCGTCTCGCAGTCAGGCTGGCGCCGGAGGATGCCGATGCGCTGAATCAATTGGGTAGCTTTGTTTGTCTGCAAGGTGACGTAAAGGAAGCCCTGGGCTATTTTGATCGTGCCATAGAAGTTCCGTTGTACCAGAGCCGTTATCTCGTTTACACCAATGCGGGTACCTGTGCGAAGAAGATCGATCTGGAGCGTGCAGAGAACTATCTGCGCAAGGGGTTGGCGAGCAACGCCACTTTCCCTGATACGTTGTACCAATTGGGGGATGTGGCATATCGACGCGAAAACTATCTCCAGGCAAGAGCATTTATTGAGCGATGCCTGGCTGTGGCACCTGCGACGCCAGATGTGTTGTGGCTGGGTTATCGCAACGAGCTGGCGATGAACGATATGGCGGCTTCTGAGGACTTAAGTAAGCAACTGCTTAATAAGTTCCCGGAATCGGTTGAGGCCAGATTACTGCTCGATTCACAGCGTGATGCAAGATAAGTCGACTGACAACTCTGAGGCTGGACCGGACGAGACCGTGGTGGATGAAACCGCTGCACTAGAACCAGATCAACGGTTGCGTGCTGCTCGTGAAGCACGTGGCATCAGTGTGGATGAAGTCGCACATGACTTGCATCTTGACCGCGAGATAATCCTCTCTCTCGAGGCGGCTGATTACGCAGTGCTGGGCGCGCCAGTCTTCGTGCGCGGATACTTACGTAGCTACGCACACTTGCTGGGCTTGCCCGAAGATGAAATTGTCGCAGGTGTCGCTGTTCCGGATCCTGGCCCGGAAGAATTTCGCACGATGTCGACGCGCACCGAGGTCAAGCAAGGCGCCAGTATGGTTAATTTCGTGCTGTGGGTGCTGCTGGCGATTGTAGTGCTGGCCGGAGTTGTGTACCTGCTGGTCGGTGATGACAAGCGGCCGGTCAGCGAAATTGATAAGGGTGAGTTTGTGGCGCCGGCGACCACGTCTGCGATTGATGCCACAGTGGTGGAGGATATAGCGGCAGAAGAGATGCTGGCAACAGGCGCAGCAGTTATTGAACCCGAGGTCGCTGTGGATGAGCCTGCTGAGTTGGTAGTCGAGATGCCGTTGCTGGTTCAGTTAAAACTGACGTTTACGGAGGAGTGCTGGGTGGAAGTGTCCGATGCGCACAACCGATTACTGTATGGACTTGAGAAGCCGGGTACATCCGTCAATGTGGAAGGTGTGCCACCGTTCCGATTGTTTCTTGGTAATGTCAATAGCGTAACCCTGGAATTGGGTGGCGAGGTATTCGATGTGCCACGTTCGTCACAACGGGGTAACAATACTGCACGATTTGTCATTAGTGCCGCGGAAGTGCCGGGGGCAACTCAGTAAATGAGCAAACAGGTGAATGGCATTCGTGGCATGAGCGACATCTTGCCGGAGGCTACGCCGCTCTGGCAGCACGTCGAAGATGTGCTAAAAACTGTCGTACAGAGTTATGGTTACCGCGAATTGCGCGTGCCTATTGTTGAACGTACGGAATTGTTCAAGCGTTCCATCGGCGAAGTGACTGACATCGTTGAGAAGGAGATGTACACCTTCAATGATCGAAATGATGAGAGTCTGACACTACGACCCGAAGCAACGGCCGGCATAGTACGCGCTGCGATTGGCCATGGCTTGTTACACAATCAGAAGCAGAAATTGTGGTCGACGGGGCCGATGTTCCGTTACGAGAAACCACAGAAAGGCCGGTACCGTCAGTTTCACCAGTTCGATGTGGAGATATTCGGATACGCAGGGCCCGATATCGATGCCGAACTGATTCTGATATCTGCGCGGATATGGAAACGGTTGGGCTTAAACTCACTGGAACTGCAACTCAACTCGCTGGGTACGCTAGAGTCGCGTAAAACCTACCGCGACGAGCTGGTTGCATATTTTTCAGATTACAAAGACAGTTTCGACGAGGAGAGTAGGGTGCGTTTGGAACGTAACCCAATGCGACTGCTCGACAGTAAGCATCCTGAGATGCAGGCGTTGGTGGCAGCGGCGCCGCGTATTACGGATCATCTTGATAGCGAATCTGCGGAACATTTTGCGCAGCTGCAGGAGTCGTTGACGAGCGCTGATATCAAATTTCGGGTCAATAGTCGGCTGGTACGCGGGTTGGATTACTATACCCGCACGGTATTCGAGTGGTCGACCGACAAGTTGGGCGCACAGGGCGCGGTTTGCTCGGGAGGTCGCTACGATGGCCTGGTAGAGCATCTGGGAGGAAAGGCGACGCCAGCGATTGGCTGGGCGATAGGGCTGGAGCGGCTCGTGGAGCTCTGCCAAGTGGCTAATTCCGTGGAAGTGTCAGCCGCGCCAGATGTTTATCTGGTCGTTGTTGGTGATGCAGCCACTGGCCAGGCGTTGTTGTTTGCTGAGGGCCTCCGCAACGAGGTCCCCGGACTCGCCATCGAGGTCAATTTTGGCGGTGGTAGCTACAAGGCTCAGTTTAAGCGCGCTGATAAAAGCGGCGCCCGGGTCGCATTGATACTCGGTGAGCAGGAAGCTGAGTCACGTCAAGTGGGTATCAAGGCCCTGCGGCAGGACGTGGAACAGACCACGGTGGCCTGGGAGCAGGTAGCGGCGGCTATAGCCGCCATTGAATAAACCCGCCGACACCGTGAAGGGTGCAATAATGCGCGGCTGATGATGCCCAGGTAGCCTGGGCACAGGATTATTTTGAGGGTTTTCAGTGGATGAATTTCTGACAGACGATGAACAGGCAGATCGCGCCAAACAATGGTTGCGTGAGAACGGTGTGTTCGTCGTGGCGGGCGTCGTGCTTGGACTGGCCGTATTGTTTGGCTGGCAACGCTGGGATTCCTACCAGCTCGTGCAGTCGGGTGAAGCTTCAGTCGTTTGGGAGCAGCTTCGTTCTGCGATTGAGGGTGAGCGTTTCAACGAGGCAGAAGAAACGCTTGCTTTGCTTGCAAGTGACTATGCATCCACGCCGTATCTGGATCTGGGCAAATTAGCGGTTGCGCGCATGTACATGAATCGTAATTCATCTGATGAAGCCCTTGAGTCGCTCAATAGTGTGGTTGCAGGCGTTGGTGATCTTGAGATACGTCGGGTAGCTGAACTGCGCATTGCGCAGATTTACCTTTACCAGGAGCGTTACGATGAAGCGCTCGCCATTCTCGGTGCTGGCGAGATATCGCCATTTCTCGCTCAGTATCACGAACTCCGTGGCGATGTTTATTTCGCTCAGGAGCAGCTGGAGGATGCGCGTGATGAATATCTTCTGGCACTGGATAAGGACGAGTTCGGAACCATTGATCGAACCTACGTACAGATGAAACTGGATGATGTCACGGGTTCTATTGCTGTGATGGCGGTTGAACAGAATCCCGAGCAGGAATCTGCCGATGCCGGTGTGGATGAGTGACCGGCAGTCTCCATGGTTACTGATGATGTTTCCCTCAGATGAATAGTTTGCACCGCCGCGGCAGTATCCTGTTGCCCGCATTGTTGGCTATGGTGCTTGCGGGCTGTAGCTCAAAGGATATTGACCCGGATGATCTCCTCGCCGAACTCGCCAAGTTCAAATCCTCACTTAAAATTCAGAAGGTTTGGAGTAAAGGAGTGGGCGACGACACTGAGAATTTGCGTTTAGCACTCCGACCAGCAACTGATGGATCCGTAATTTATGGGGCTGCCCATGACGGAAAAATCGTTGCACTGGAGCCTGAAAAGGGGCGGCGAGTCTGGAAAACCGATACCAAACTGCCGCTTTCGGGAGGGCCGGCTACCAATGGGAATATCGTCGTTGCAGGCTCCAGCGACGGTGACTTGATTGCACTGGATGCCGTTACGGGC
>PVMS01179613.1_pt1 | contig 44765 bp, 37 predicted proteins | sample 1853461 | NCBI WGS metagenome assembly PVMS01 (sample SAMN08582032, study PRJNA380276) | Marine sediment metagenome, whole genome shotgun sequencing project. | isolation source: ocean sediment barecode stripped | collected 2017
AGACCGGGCTCGAACCGGCGACAGTCAGCTTGGAAGGCTGAAGCTCTACCAACTGAGCTACTCTCGCAATATTTTCTTCAAATTCGCATTGGTTTATAATTATTCATTACAAACAATTGTGGTGAGAGGAGGATTCGAACCTCCGAAGCTTGCGCAGCAGATTTACAGTCTGCCCTCGTTGGCCACTTGAGTATCTCACCATTTTTCAAAGATCTGAGCCGATGGAGGGACTCGAACCCACGACCTGCTGATTACAAATCAGCTGCTCTAGCCAGCTGAGCTACATCGGCATTTTACTCCACAAAAGAAGCCCGCTATTTCTAACGGACTGCAAATGTATTAAAGTTTTATTTTTAAACAAAACTTTCTATGTATTTTTTATTATTTATTTCACTCTCACTTTTTCTTTCTTTTTAGTAAGCTGTCTCTTGAGAGAATCCACTGCCAGCATTGCACTTTCCTCAAAGGTTTTACTTTGCTTTTTTACAACAATTTCATTACCCGGAACGTTCATTTTAACCTCCACTAATTTATTCTGCTTTTCACTTGTTTGCTGTACTTTTAAATACACTTCGGAATCAACAATTCTGTCATAATATTTTTCCAAACTATTTACTTTTTTTTCAATAAAATCAATAAGACCCTTATCCGCATTGAAATTAACAGACTGAACATATACTTTCATAATAAATTAGTTTTTTTTGCTCCTTGGATGAGCTTGATTATATACTTCTTTTAACTTACCCAAACTACTGTGGGTATAAACTTGTGTTGACGCTAAACTAGAATGTCCAAGTAATTCTTTAACAGCGTTTAAATCAGCACCTTCATTCAATAAATGTGTAGCAAATGAATGTCTGATGATATGTGGGCTTTTTTTAACCTTTGACGACACACTACTAAAATAATTATTTATTATACGATAAACAAGCGTATCGTATATTTTTTTACCTTTTTTTGTTAGCAATAAATAGGACTCTTTCGTCTCAATATCGTTTCTGAATTCAATGTATTCACGCAATGATATTAGTGCAGGTTTAATGAGTGGAATATAACGTTCTTTACTCCGTTTTCCTAACACTTTAACAGTTTCATTTACAAAATCAATGTTTGAGATTTTTAAATTAATCAATTCGCTTCTTCTCATCCCTGTGGAATAGAATAATTCAACAATTAATTTGTTTCGAACCGATTCGAAATTACGAAATTCATCAATGGAATTGAGCACATTCAATATTTCCTTTTCAGAAAAAGGAACTTGAATTTTCTTTGAAATTTTTAATGCCTGATGTTTAATCAATGGATTGATTTCAATTTGCTTTGTTTTTTGGAGAAATTTGTAAAAAGATTTTAAAGTAGAGATTTTTCTGTTAATTGTCCTGTTTGAAATCTTTTCATTTACCAAACTCACAATCCAAGTTCTAATTTGAGCATAATTTACATGAACTATACTTTGTTCATCATACTCAATTTCACAAAATTTCTGAAAGGAATTCAAATCGTTTTGATAAGCAATTGTAGTGTGCTTTGAATACTTTTTTTCTAATGCTAAATAATTTAAAAAAGAATTTACAGGCATAAAAAAAACCGTTAGAATACAAATTTACGAATTGTTATTTGTAATTACTAACGGTTTGATTTTTTTGGTTAAAATATTAACCTTGTTCTTCTGCTGTTCTCAATCTCTGAACATAAGAAGCTTTTATATTTTGAGCTCTCTTTGAAACTGAAGGCTTTATGAACTGCTTGCGAGCACGTAAATTTTTCATTGTTTTGGTACGATCAAATTTTCGCTTATAACGTTTTAATGCTCGATCAATATTTTCTCCGTCTTTAACTGGTATAATTAACATATTTTAGCACCTCCTTTCAAATTGTTCTTTTTTAAATTTTGGATTGCAAAGATACCACTATTTTTGATTAAATCATAAATTAGCATCTTTTTTTAATTCCTTTCCCAACCAGCTATGTTGCTGGCCTATAGTCTTTTTTATCAATAATAATTTTAGCTATAATTTCTTTTAGAATTTCTGAAGTTCCTCCTCCAATTGGCCCTAAACGACTATCCCTTAACATTCTTGCCAAAGGATAATCTTCCATATAGCCATAACCTCCTAATAATTGCAGGCAATGGTATATAACCTCATCCGCCACTTTAGTTGAAAGTAATTTAGCCATACTTGCTTCTTTGACAGCATATTGTTCTTCATTTAGTTTTTTAGCCACGGAATAATTAAATTCTTTACACATTTCAATTTCACTGGCCATTTCAGCAACTTTGTGTCTTAATGCCTGAAATTCATTTAGGTTTTTACCAAAAACTTTTCTTTCCGACATATATTGTAATGTATACTCTAACGCATATTCCGCCCTTGCGTGAGCATTAATGCTCATTACCAAGCGTTCAATAGCAAAGTGTTGCATAATGTATGGAAAGCCCTTACCTTCCTCACCAAGTAAATTTTCAGCAGGTATTATTACATTATCAAAAGCAATTTCAGCTGTGTCAGATGCTTTCCAACCCAACTTATTTAAACTAGTAGCAGAAAGCCCCGAAGTATCTCTATCAACAATAAAAATACTCATACCTTTATTCCCTAATGCCGGATTAGTTTTAGCTGCAACAACAAGATAATCTGAAAGAATGCCATTCGTAATAAACGTTTTCGAGCCATTTAGGACATAGCTACTTCCCTTTTGAACCGCCATTGTTCTCATACCTGCGACATCTGAACCACCGAAGGGCTCAGAAATACACAAACAACCAATTTTATCACCATTGATACTTGGAATTAAATATTCTCTTTTAATTCTGTCATCGCCTTCTTTGGCAACATGTGTCATTGCTAAATAGGTATGGGCCCACATTGCAGCAGCAAATCCTCCCGAATTAATTTTTTGCAATTCTTCTAAAAATATCACTGTATAAAAAAGATCCAATCCTAGACCTCCGTATTCTTCAGAATAATTCAGTCCGAAATACCCCATATCACCAAACTTTTTCCATATAAAACGTTCAATGACACCATCTTTTTCCCATTTTTCTATATGAGGAACTACTTCTTTTTGTAAAAATTTTTGAAAACTTTGTCTAAAAGCAATGTGTTCTTCAGTAAAATACGTACTATTCATTTTAAACTACCTATTGATATTCTATTGATTCTTATTCAGCCACCAAATATAATGCTATTCTGTTGAATTTATCTATAGGAAAACTATCAATTTTTTTCAATTCTTCAATTGACTGTATTTCAGCTACTTCATCTCTGTAATTAAAAATTTTCTTCGTAAGTTCATAGTCTATATAGACAATTGATAAAACCTGTTTAAATGTTGCTATATTGATATTCAATTTTTGAATTATTGGAAGCTCCTTAACTTCAAAATTTTGCAAAATCCTATCTGCAACATCCTTATCTAAATACCACACTTCATATAATTGATCGTTCTTTGAAAAACCTTGTAACTTTGCTCTATAGTTTAAAATTCGGTTAGCTAGTTTAGCTCCAACACCTTCAATGGAATTTAAATCATAAAAATTAATAAGATTGATATCACCTTTATTCAGTAGTATTGTTTTTTTGTTTGTTGTTTGTTGATTTCCAATCTTTTTTTTTGAACTAAGCCATTCAGGAAATTTGAAATAAGGACTAATGAAATGTAATACACTGTCACTAATTCCTGTTACTTTTTGAAATTGGATTGTTGAATTAACGTACTTATTGTTATTTCGAAATGCATGTAATCTGTCAATCTCAATGGTAGTCATTCCAAGTTGATATCCTTTATAATCTGTAATGAAATTTGGGTTGAATGGATACAGCTTGAATTTTTTTCTTTCTATTTCAACCATCTTCAATGAATCCATTTCTTTTTGAAACGAAACGATGTCGACCGCAGATAAATCAACTGAATTATTCGAAGAAAAATCTGAATAAAAAAATAATAATTGAAATCCAATTATAATTAACAACAAAAAGAAAATCCCATTTCTTTGGCGTCTATTATAGCTGAAATGGTGTTTAAAATTATTCATTATTTCGATAATTATTTTTTCTTTTTATAACCTATTGCTGTAAGATATCTCGATAATTCACTTTTCACTTTAGGCGCCAAAAACAGCAACCCTATAATATTTGGAAATACCATTGCAAATATCATAGCATCTGAAAAAACAATGACAGAATTTAAACTTGATGATGCTCCTATCACTACAAAAATTAAAAACAGTGACTTATAGGTAATATCAGCTACTTTCCCTTTTCCAAACAAATATTTCCAACCTTGAATTCCGTAATATGACCAAGATAACATTGTTGAAAAAGCAAATAATATTACTGCTATGGTCAACAGAATTGAGAAATTTGGAATTGCAGAATCAAAAGCTACAGATGTTAGATCAACACCTCCTAAATGATCTCCTGTTGCATTCATTATAACATTATTACTCTCATCTAAGTTTGAATAATTAAATAAATTACTTTTTATATTAGTAACAACAATTACCAAAGCTGTCATTGTACAAATAATAACTGTATCAACAAATGGGCCTATTGAAGCTACAATACCCTCACTTGCGGGGAATTTGGTTCTCACTGCTGCGTGAGCAATAGATGCAGAACCTACACCAGCCTCATTAGAAAACGCGGCTCTTTGAAACCCAACAATCATTACTCCAATTACGCCACCTAATATAGAATTCTCTTCAAAAGCTCCTTTCCATATTTGAGTAAATGCAACTGGAATTACTTCAAGATTCATAAAAATAATTACTAAGGAAGCCCCAACATACATAATGCCCATAAAAGGTACTATTTTCTCTGTAACACGACCTATTCTTTTAATTCCTCCAATTATAACAATACCAACTAGAATTGCCATTAAAACTCCAAAGAAAAATCCAGAATCAAGACCAAAAAGTAATTTAAATTGTGCTGCGGCCTGATTGGATTGAAACATATTTCCTCCGCCAAAAGATCCCCCAATCACAAAAATAGCATAAAGAAGTGCTAATATTTTTCCTAAGCTGGTCATCTTTTTTTCTTTCAATCCTTTTCTTAAATAATACATAGGCCCTCCATATATTTTACCATCTTCTCCTACCTCCCTATATTTTACACCTAATGTTGCTTCCACTAATTTTGTTGACATTCCTAAAAATCCTGCAAGAATCATCCAAATAGTAGCTCCAGGTCCACCAATAGCAATCGCCACTGCAACACCAGCTATATTTCCTAAACCAACTGTTGCGGAAAGAGCCGCAGTTAGTGCCTGAAAGTGAGATACTTCCCCTATTACTCCTTCAGCTTGAACAACCTCAAAAACATCTCCTCCAGGAGTAGAATCTCCTGCGACAATATCAACACTATGATGATCGATTTCATCATACTTTCCTTGCGTTGCTTTAATTGCTACTTTTAACAATGTTATATTTGCAAATTTAAAATACAAGGTAAAAAACAATGCTCCCAACAATAATACAATCAGTACAATTGGAACATCCATACCTACTATAACTACAGGATAAAAAACAATATCACTCACCGCAGTAGCAAATGGTTTAAAACCAGCCTCTATTTTTTCATCAATAGTTACTTCTTGAGCAATTGTTACAAATGGAACGACCAATAATAGAAGTGAAAGAAATTTTTTCTTCATAATTTTAAGGTTGATTTAAAAAAAGTTGTCGCAATATGGCAAAAAAATGAGTTCACAACAAATTTTTAACAGGAAACTTGTTAATTATTCATTGACAATCACAAAATAAAATATCAAAATATTTGACGTAATTTTTTAATTTGATCTGGCCTCCCAAGTACTATTAAATTTGAGTCTGGTGTTAATATAGTGGAAGTCTCCGGGTTTATAATATATTCGCCATCTTTAGTTTTAAATCCTATTACTGTGCAGCCTGTTGTATTTCTCAGATCTAAATCCAATATGGTTTTATTTAAAAATTCTGAAGGTAAATCATTGATGCATATTTCTTCTAAATTTGGTGAAGTTTCATCAAAAATTGTTAATCTGTCGACAAACTCAACCAAATCAGGAGTAACAACTAAAGACGCCATATGCATTCCTCCAATTTTATCGGGCATGATAATATTAGTGGCGCCTGCAATTTTCAATTTTTTATAGGATGATTCATTCGAGGCCCTACTTATAATAATCATTTCTTTATTAAACTGTCTTGCTGAAAGTACAACAAACAAATTATCTGCATCAGACGGAAGTGCCGTAATCAGACTTTTTGCATTTTCAAGAAATGCCTTCTCTAATGCTTCATCATCGGTAGCATCTCCTTCGATAAATAATATATTATTCCGTTCTAATTCTTCTAATAATTCTTTATCCCTTTCAATAACTACACAAGGCATTTTAAAATTACTTAGTTTTTTCACAGCTTGCTTTCCGTTTCTTCCGTAACCACAAACAACCGTATGGTTTTTCAATTTTTGAATTTTTTGTTGCACCTTTTTATATTTTAGAAGTTCAAGAATTTTTCCGTTTGCCAAATATTCAGTCAATGCTGTTACCGAATACCCATAAACAACAATACTAATTAATATTAAAAATATTGTAAATAGCTTTTCATAACCGGTTAAGGGATGAATTTCACCAAACCCCACAGTTGACATTGTAATTATGGTCATGTACAATGAATCGACGAAACCGTCTCCTGAAAGTAACATATATCCACTTACCCCAATGGTTATTACAATTAATAATAAATAAATTGAGATGTATAGTTTTGGTTTAAAAATCATATAAAATTATAAATCAAACACAGAACTACGTTTTGTGTATATCATGTCTTTCAAACGTAATAAAAATGCCAATGTCAAATAAATTCCAAATGAAAAACCAAGTGTTACAAAGGATAGGTATATAAAAAATAAACGCACATTTGATACACTAATACCTAACCTGTCTGCAAACCTAGAGGAGACAGCAAAACCGTGTTTTTCAAAAAAATGACGTAATGAAATAATCCAATTCACTGGCTATTAATTTTAACGCAATATACTAATTTTCAAAATAAGATATAACTGTATAACCAATTTATGGTTACAATTTTTTAACTTTGCAACTTTCTCAAAATCTAATGGCAAAAAACCAAGACTATATTGAAATTTTAGGTGCGCGAGTTCACAATTTAAAAAATATCGATGTTCGCATTCCAAGAGAAAAGCTAGTTGTAATTACCGGTTTAAGTGGAAGCGGTAAATCTTCTTTGGCATTTGATACCATTTATGCTGAAGGACAACGCAGGTATATCGAAACTTTCTCTGCCTATGCACGTCAGTTTCTAGGTGGTTTGGAACGGCCGGACGTTGATAAAATTGATGGACTTTCCCCTGTTATTTCTATTGAGCAAAAAACAACTAATAAAAGTCCGCGTTCAACCGTAGGTACCATTACAGAAATATATGATTTCTTGAGATTGCTTTTTGCCAGAGCGGGTGAAGCCTTTTCCTACAACACCAATAAAAGAATGGTGAGCTATAGCGATGACCAAATTAAAGAACTTATTTTAAAAGAATTTGATGGTAAAAATATAGTTGTTTTAGCACCTGTAATTAAATCCAGAAAAGGTCATTATCGGGAGTTATTTGAACAGATATCCAAACAAGGTTTTGTTCGTGTACGCATAGATGGAGAAATCAGAGAGCTCGAAAGAGGAATGCGTATTGACCGTTATAAAACACACGATATAGAAATAGTTATTGATCGCTTGTTTGTCAATATTGCTTCAGAGAAAAGATTGGAAGAAACCATTACAACAGCCCTTTATTCCGGTGAAAATATTTTAATGGTTTTGGATCATGAAACTACTACACCACGATATTTTAGCCGTGAATTGATGTGCCCCTCTACTGGGATTTCATATCCAAGTCCTGAGCCAAATACTTTTTCATTTAATTCTCCTAAAGGAGCTTGTAACCGTTGTAATGGGTTAGGGAAACTTCATAAGGTCAATATTCAAAAAATAATTCCAAACCGTTCTGTTTCCATTAAAAATGGAGGGATTGCACCGCTTGGTGAACAAAAAAATAGTTGGATTTTTAAACAGTTACAATTAATTGCAGAGCGTTATAAATTTGAACTAAGTGATTCTATTGATAAAATTCCTAAAGATGCCATAGATATCATTTTAAACGGAGGCAACGAAAAATTTGAAATCGTTTCAAAAACAATGGGTATTACCCGAAATTATGAAATTGATTTTGAAGGAATCATAAATTTTATTGAAAACCAATATAAATCAAGTGACTCATCGTCCATAAAACGTTGGGCCAGAGATTTTATGGATGAAGTTGAATGCGCAAATTGCCATGGAAAAAGATTGAGAAAAGAAGCATTATATTTTAAAATCGCAGATAAAAATATTTCCGATCTAGCACAATTAGATATTTCAGATCTTAAGAAATGGTTTTCAACAGTTGAGCAAAAAATGACTGACAAACAACTTTTGATTGCATCCGAAATTCTGAAAGAAATAAGAACCCGAATTCAATTTTTATTGGATGTAGGATTAAACTATTTAGCACTTGACAGAAGCTCAAAATCACTTTCAGGAGGAGAAGCACAGCGTATCAGATTGGCCACTCAAATTGGTTCACAATTAGTTGGAGTACTTTATATTTTAGACGAACCAAGTATTGGATTGCATCAACGAGATAATAAAAAACTAATCAAATCTTTGATCAAACTTCGGGATGTCGGAAATTCAATCATTGTTGTGGAACATGACAAGGATATGATTGAACATGCTGATTTTGTATTGGATATTGGTCCGGGTGCTGGGCATCACGGTGGCGAAATTGTCAGTGAAGGATCCTTTGACGAATTATTGCAACATGATACTCTAACTGCCGATTACTTGAATGGAAAAAAAACTATTGAGGTTCCAAAGAAAAGACGAAAAGGAAATGGCAAGAAGATCACATTATTTGGTGCAACGGGGAATAATTTAAAAAATATTGATGTACTGTTTCCTTTAGGACAACTTATATGTGTTACCGGTGTTTCAGGCAGTGGTAAATCCACCTTAATCAATGAAACTTTATATCCGATTTTAAACAAACATATTTACAGAGGTGTAAAAAAACCTATGCCGTTTAAATCAATAAATGGATTAGAATATATTGACAAAGTTATTGCAATTGACCAATCACCAATTGGCAGAACACCGCGTTCAAATCCAGCAACCTACACAGGTGTCTTTAGTGAAATTCGAAACTTATATGCAAAAACAAGTGAAGCTGCAATAAGAGGATATAAACCAGGGAGATTTTCTTTTAATGTTAAAGCCGGCAGATGTGAAACTTGTCAGGGAGGCGGAGTACGAGTTATTGAAATGAATTTTTTACCTGACGTGCATGTTGAATGTGAAACTTGCCAGGGAAAACGCTTTAATAGAGAAACTCTTGAGATCAGATACAAAGGAAAATCAATTTCGGATGTTTTGAACATGACTATTGATGAAGCTGTTGTCTTTTTTGAACTCATCCCTAAAATTTACAGAAAACTGAAAACAATTCATGATGTAGGCTTGGGATATATAACCCTTGGGCAACAATCAACTACCTTGTCAGGAGGAGAAGCACAACGTATAAAATTAGCTTCAGAATTATCTAAAAAAGATACAGGTAATACCTTCTATATTTTAGATGAACCAACAACCGGTTTACATTTCGAAGATATTCGTGTGCTCATGGAAGTTTTAAACAAACTCACCAATAAAGGCAACACTATCGTCGTTATAGAACACAATATGGATGTAATTAAACTTGCAGATTTTGTTATTGATATTGGAATGGAAGGCGGAAAAAATGGTGGTCAACTAATTTGTTCAGGAACTCCTGAAGAAGTGAGTAAGCATAAAAAAAGCTACACTGCTAAATTCTTAAAAAAAGAATTAAATTTGTAGCCATGATTTTCTCAAAACCACACGAATTTATTAAAAGAAAACAAAATATATGACTCCAAATGAAGATAGAAAAATAAGAGACAAATTTAAACAGAGAACCTGGAACGAAATAAAAACCAACGACTCATGGGCCATTTTTAAAATTATGGCTGAATTTGTTGAAGGGTTTGAACGATTGAGCAAAATCGGTCCTTGTGTGAGCATTTTTGGGTCAGCACGCACAAAAGAAGATCAAAAATATTATAAACTGGCTGAAAATATAGCGTACAAATTAACTACAAATGGTTATGGGATTGTTACCGGTGGTGGTCCGGGTATTATGGAAGCTGGTAATAGAGGGGCTAACCGCGGCAAGGGGACTTCCGTTGGATTGAATATTGATTTACCTTTTGAACAGGCTGACAATGTATATATAGACTCTGATAAAAGTTTAGATTTCGACTACTTTTTTGTTCGTAAAGTAATGTTTGTAAAATATTCACAAGGGTTCGTTGTAATGCCTGGTGGTTTTGGGACAATGGATGAACTCTTTGAAGCTATCACCTTAATACAAACAAAAAAAATAGGAAAATTTCCCATTATTTTAGTAGGAAGGAAATTTTGGTCCGGACTTATTGATTGGATTAAAACTACTTTAATAGATGAAGGAAATATTAGCCCCAAAGATTTAGAATTAATTTCTTTAGTTGATACAGAAGATGAAGTTTTGGATGTCATTGACTCTTTCTATAAAAAATACAGTTTAAGCCCAAATTTCTAATAATATCTTTTGAAGAAAAACATATTTATAACGCTAATTATTTACATTATTTGTTTAAATACACTTTACTCTCAAACAAATAATATAATAATTTCTGCATCATTAAATACTGAAACTCATGAGTTGAAAATTCTGCAGGAAATTGATTTTTACAATACTTCAGAAAATACATTAAGTGAAATTTACCTTCATAACTGGGCAAATGCCTATAAAGATAAAAATACGCCTCTAGGAAAACGTTTTGTTGAAAATTACACTAAAGCTTTTCATTTTGCCAAAGATAAGCATCGGGGAAATACTGGTATAAATAGTATTTCAGTAAATTATAATTCTGCATTATGGGAAATTACTGATGAAAATCCGGATATATTAAAAATTTTACTGGAAGAATCCCTGCAACCAAAAGATTCTATAAAAATAAGTGCAACTTATACGGTTAAGATCCCAAAAGATAAATTCACACAATATGGTTTTAATACAGATAGCTATAATTTAAGGTACTGGTATCTGGCACCTGCAATCTATACTAACAAATGGCATTTGTATAATAATCTGGACATGGACGATTTGTATATTGAATATACAAATTACCACATTGAATTGGATGTACCAAAAGGATTTGTTGTCAATAGTAATTTAAATGTTTCACTAAATGAAACCGACGAATTTAACTCCTATACATTAACTGGGAAAAATCAAATTGATGTTGAACTGAATATTACGAAAAATAATGAATTTCAAGATTTTAGCTTTGATGAAACAAGCATTTCAACTAATTTAGTTTCTGATAAACTAAATCACAATCTTAAAACAAGTATTATAAAACGTGAGTTTTATTATATTGAATTATTATTGGGTAAATATCCTCAAAAAAAATTATTTCTTAACAAGATTGAATATGATAAAAATCCTGTGTATGGTTTTAATCAATTGCCTTCATTTTTAGCAACTTATACCGATACATTTGAATGGGATATTAAACTTTTTAAAGCACTTTCGAAAAAATTTATCAATCAAATATTTCTATTCAATAAAAGAGAGGATTATTGGCTTGCCGATGGATTGCAAACCTATCTAATGCTGATGTATGTTGAAAAATACTATCCCGAAGTTAAAGCTATTGGTAATATTTCAAAAATATGGGGTGTCAAAAATTTCAATCTGGCAAAAATTAGTTTCAATGAAAAATACCCTTTTGTTTATCAGTTTGCCGCACGAAAAAATTTAGATCAGGCTTTAACTACCCGAGCGGATTCATTATCTAATTTTAATCGAAAAATTACGAATAAGTACAAGGCTGGTTTGGGAATCAGATATTTAGAGACTTATCTGGAAGATTATTCAATGGCTTCAATTATTTGGGAATTTGCTGCTCAAAACTCCGGAAAAAAAGTAATAAGCAACAAATTTTTGGATTATATAAAATCCAAATCCTCTAAGGATATTTCTTGGTTTGAAAACGATTATTTAACCACTAATAAAAAAATAGATTACACTATTAAAAAGATTGTTAAAAAAAATGATTCCCTCGAAATAAGTATTTTGAACAAACGAAATTTCACTGCGCCCATTCAATTATATGGATTAAAGAACAAGGAAATTAAATTTAAAAAATGGCTGACAAACATAGATTCATTAGCGAAAATTACAATTCCAACAAATGGTTTTGATAAGTTATCATTGAATTACGAATATCTTTTGCCAGAATATAATTTGAGAAATAATTGGGAAAATGTCGATCGAAAATTAATTAACAGACCTTTACAATTAAAGTTTTTAAAAGATATTGAAAATCCATACTACAATCAATTTTTTTATACGCCAGTTGTGCGCTACAATTATTATGACGGGTTTGTTCTAGGTTTAGCATTGTCTAACAAAACGTTGTTAAATAAGAGTTTCATTTATAAAGTTACACCTTCCTATAGTACTAAAAGTAAAACCTTTTCCGGAAGTTATTCTTTCATTTATGAATATCTACCCGAAAATAAAAAAGTCAATAAGCTGTTAATGGGCGTTACAGGCAGCAATTATCATTATGCGGAAGATTTGACCTATAATGCGTTCAATCAATTTGCTCTTCTGGAGTTTAAGAGAAAAAGTTTAAGAGATGTAAGTAGCAAGGCATTGATGGCGTCTTTTACTTCAATCGATCGCGAACCATCTCCAACAGAAACACAACATATAGAAACAATTAAATACAATGTTTTTAATTTAAGTTTTGGATATTCAAAACCTGAAATTATTGATGATATAAGATTTTCAACTAGTATTCAAGTTTCTAAAAAATTCAGTAAACTATCCTTAACGGCACGCTATAGAAAATTAACCAATACCAACAGACAATTCGATTTTCGGTTTTTTGCAGGAACTTTTTTAACCAACAATACTGAAACCGACTTTTTTAGTTTTGCACTTGATAGACCAAGCGATTATTTATTTCAATACGATTATTTAGGAAGATCTGAAACTTCAGGGTTTTTCAGCCAACAAATTATTATTAATGAAGGTGGATTTAAATCAAAACTTGCTGTTCCTTTTGCAAATCAGTGGTTAACAACCTTAAACATGAGTGTAGGCTTATGGAGATGGCTTGAAGTTTATAATGATGTGGGTTTCGTGAAAAACAAAAATAAAGAAGTATATTTTGCCCATGAAAACGGAATAAGACTGAATTTTATACAAGATATTTTGGAGGTTTATTTTCCTTTCCATTCTAATTTAGGCTGGGAGATTTCTCAGCCAAGTTATAGTTCTAAAATTAGATTTGTATTGGTAATAAAACCAAGAAGAATTTTTAATTTTATTAAAAGAGGGTTCTATTGATTTTTTGAAATTCCATATTTTCGAAGCATCTATTAATAATTATGTATTCTTGAGACTTGGGTTTCACTTTTCGATATCACTTAAAATTCATACCTTTGCAAAACTAAAAAAATCCATTTTATGCACATAAAATCTTCATCTACCAACCAGGGACAACTTTCTTTTGATCAGTTTAAAAAAGAAGTTCTTGATGATTACAAAACAGCTGTAATCAGTAGAGAATGTAGCCTTTTGGGGCGCAGAGAAGTTTTAACCGGAAAAGCTAAATTTGGAATTTTTGGTGATGGAAAAGAGGTGCCGCAACTTGCAATGGCAAAAGCTTTTAAAAAAGGTGATTTTAGATCTGGTTATTACAGAGATCAGACTTTTATGATGGCTATCGGAGAATTAACTCCGCAACAGTTTTTTAGTGGATTATATGCTGATCCCAATATTGATGCAGAACCAATGTCTGGTGGTCGTCAGATGGGGGGTCACTTTTCAACGCATAGTTTAGATGAAAATGGACATTTTAAAAATTTGACTGAACAATACAATTCAAGTGGTGATATATCTCCAACTGGCAGCCAAATGCCACGGATGTTAGGAATTGCATATGCTTCTAAAATGTTTCGCCAGCTTGAAGAACTAAAAAATTCAAAATTCTCAAATAATGGTAACGAAATATCATTGGGTACCATCGGAAACGCAAGTACCTCAGAAGGATTATTTTTTGAGACTATCAATGCCGCTGGTGTTTTACAAGTTCCGATGGTAATAAGTATTTGGGACGACGATTATGGTATCTCCGTTCCAGCTAAATTTCAAACAACCAAAGAATGTATTTCAGAAATATTAAAAGGATTTCAACGAGATGAAAATGGTAAAGGATATGAAATATTTGTTGTAAAGGGTTGGGAATATCCAAAATTAATCGATGTCTACAACAGAGCATCTAAAATTGCCCGGGAAGAGCATGTTCCGGTTTTAATTCATGTAAAAGATTTAACCCAACCTCAAGGTCATTCAACATCCGGATCTCATGAGCGTTATAAGTCTAAAGAACGATTGGTTTGGGAAAAACAACACGATTGTATTGCTCTAATGAGAGATTGGATATTTGAATTTGAATTGGTCAACGAAAATAATGAGATTCTAAAATTTGTGGCATCGGAAGACGAATTATTAAGAATTGAAAAAGACGCAAAAAAACTTGTAAATCAAGCAAGGAGAGATGCCTGGAATGCTTTTACAAATCCAATCAAAGAACAAAAAAACACCTTACTTAGATTGCTTGAAAATCTTGCAGTGAAAAGTGAAAATAAAGCTTTCATTCTCAAATTAAAGAATGATTTAGCCTCAATTATAGATACTTCCAAAAAAGATATATTGTCTGCTGCAAGAAAAGCAATTGTGTATGTAAGAAATGAAAAATCAGTTGAAAAAACACAACTTCAAAATTGGATTTCACGTTATTACAGAGAAGAACAACCTAAATTCAGCTCACATTTATACAGCCAATCTGATAAACAAGTAGGACATGTAAAGGAAATATTGCCAACCTATGATGAAAATACTGAATTAGTTGATGGAAGAATTATTATAAAGGATAATTTTGATAAATTATTCTCCAAATATAATGATGTCTTCATTTTTGGAGAAGATGCAGGAAATATCGGAGATGTAAATCAGGGCTTGGTCGGTCTTCAGGAAAAATACGGCAAGCTGCGAATTTCTGACACAGGAATTAGAGAAGCAACTATTATTGGCCAAGGAATTGGTATGGCCATGAGAGGACTTCGCCCTATTGCTGAAATCCAATATCTGGATTATTTGTTATACGGATTGCAAATTTTGAGTGATGACCTGGCTACGCTTCACTTCAGGACAGTTGGCAAACAAAAAGCACCTCTGATTATCAGAACGCGCGGACACCGATTAGAAGGTATCTGGCATTCCGGATCCCCAATGGGGGCAATTGTCCATTTAATGAGGGGTATAAACATTCTAGTTCCCAGAAACATGACAAAAGCAGCAGGTTTTTACAATACATTGTTAGATTGTGATGAACCGGCTCTTATTGTTGAAAATTTAAATGGCTACAGACTAAAAGAAAAATTACCTACCAATTTAGGCGAATTCATGACACCAATTGGTGTGGTAGAAACTATAAAAGAAGGATCAGATATTACAGTAGTTTCATACGGATCAACATTGAAAATTGTTGAAGATGCCGTAAAAGATCTAAATCAAGTCGATATAAGTATTGAAATTATCGATGTACAAAGTTTACTTCCTTTCGACAAGAATCAAGATGTTGTGAAAAGTATCCAAAAAACAAATAGATTAATTATTGTTGATGAAGATGTCCCAGGAGGAGCATCTGCGTATTTATTGAATGAAATTTTAGGAAAACAAAATGCCTACGAGTTTTTAGATAGTAAGCCGGTCACACTTTCAGCAAAATCACATAGAGCATCTTATGGAACAGATGGTGATTATTTTTCCAAACCAAATATTGAAGATATTTTTGAATCCATATATAATATAATGCATGAAGTTAATCCTTCAAAATACAAGTCGTTGTATTAGTGTAACTCTAGTTACGTTTTTTTAAATTCTCAATGAAATTAGTATCTGCAGAGGGTTTTTTACCTCATATTCTTCTTGAAAGCAGTTAAAAATACCCGACATTGCATGATAATTATCATTAATTGACATTTGTCATACTTTATGTAATAAATAACCTATAACTTTGAGAATAATAAAATAAGAGGTTAATAATCAGTTATAAAATTATTAAAATGGCAAAAGTTAAAGGAGCTATTGTAGTTGATACAGAAGTTTGTAAGGGCTGTGACATATGTATCCCCGTTTGCCCGGAAGATGTTATTGGTATGACAAAAGAAGTCAACCGAAAAGGTTATCATTACGCTTATATGAAAAATCCTGAAGCTTGTACTGGTTGTACAAATTGTGCAATTGTTTGTCCGGATAGAGCAATATCAGTTTATAGAGTTAAAGTTTCAGCATAACTAAATCAAGGAATTAAAATGTCAGAATTAAAATTAATGAAAGGAAACGAAGCCCTGGCAGAAGCAGCGATCAGAATGGGTGCCGATGCTTATTTTGGGTATCCTATCACCCCACAATCAGAAGTTATTGAGTATTTAATGACTGCACGTCCTGAAAAAAGAACCGGAATGGTAGTGTTACAGGCTGAAAGTGAAATAGCAGCCATAAATATGGTATATGGAGCAGCAAGTACCGGAAAAAGGGTATTGACTTCATCCTCAAGCCCGGGTATTTCATTGAAATTAGAAGGAATTTCCTATCTGGCAGGTGCAGAATTACCTGCCGTTATTGTAAATGTTGTGAGAGGCGGGCCAGGTTTAGGAACTATTCAACCTTCTCAAGCTGACTATTTTCAAGCTGTTAAAGGCGGTGGTCATGGAGATTATAAATTATATGTATTGGCACCGGCATCTGTTCAGGAAATGGCCGACTTTGTTGAAGACGCTTTCGATATTGCATTTAAATATCGGGCACCCGTTTTAATTCTTTCTGACGGTGTAATTGGTCAAATGATGGAAAAAGTGAATTTCAAAGACCAACAAAAAAGGATGTCCAATGAAGAACTTATTGAAAAATATGGTGATTGGGCAGTTACCGGTAAAAAAGGAAGAGAACGCAATATTATTACTTCTCTTGATTTGCAATCAGAAAAAATGGAATTACGTGTTCATAGATTAATGAAAAAATATGAACAAATGGAAAGAGAAGATGTACGTTTTGAAAAAATTCAATGCGATGATGCTGAATATCTGATTGTAGCTTATGGTTCCAGTGCTCGAATTTCCCAAAAAGCGGTAGAATTGGCAAGAGAAAAAGGTATTAAAGCTGGTTTATTACGGCCTATAACTTTATTCCCATACCCTAAAAAAGAACTGTTTAAATTAGCCGACCAAGTGAAAGGGATTTTAAGTGTTGAATTAAATGCAGGGCAAATGGTGGAAGACGTAAAACTTTCCGTTGAACACAAAGTACCTGTTGAACATTTTGGAAGAACCGGAGGTATCATTCATACACCGGAAGAAGTATTAGAAGCTTTAGAACAAAGAATTATAAATAATGGAATTATTAGACATCATAAAACCAGAGAATCAAGTATTCTGTAAAACAAAATTAATGACGGATACGACCTTGTCGTATTGTCCAGGTTGTGGTCATGGTACTGCTCATAATCTTATTATGGAAGTAATTGATGAGTTGGGAATTTCTGAAGATACAATTGGAGTTGCACCTGTTGGCTGTTCCGTGTTGGCTTATGATTTTATGAATATTGATATTACACAAGCCGCTCATGGCCGTGCTCCTGCTGTTGCAACCGCTATTGCAAGAACCTGGCCTGAAAAATACGTATTTACCTATCAGGGAGATGGAGATTTAGCTGCTATTGGTACAGCAGAGACCATCCATGCTTGTAACCGAGGTGAGAATATTGTCATTATTTTTGTAAATAATGGTATTTATGGTATGACTGGTGGTCAAATGGCTCCAACTACATTGGAAGGAATGCGTTCATCAACCTCGCCTTATGGTAGAGATATTGCTACAATGGGATCACCTCTAAAAATGACAGAACTAGTAGCAAATCTTCCAGGTGTGTACTATGTTACCCGTCAAGCAGTCCATACACATAAACACGTTCGAAAAGCGAAAAAGGCAATAAAAAAAGCCTTTGAAAATATACGATTAAAAAAAGGGTTGTCATTCATTGAAATAGTTTCAAACTGTAACTCTGGTTGGAAAATGACACCTATTGATTCTAATATATGGATGGAAGAAAATATGTTTCCTTACTTTCCTTTAGGTGATATAAAAGTGAATGGTAAATTAAAATAAAGAATTATGACAGAAGAAATTATCATTGCAGGTTTTGGCGGACAAGGAGTACTATCAATGGGTAAAATATTGGCATATTCCTGTATTATGCAAGATCAGGAAGTCAGTTGGATGCCATCATATGGACCAGAAATGCGTGGTGGAACCGCGAATGTTACTGTTATTGTTAGTGATGACAAAATAAGCTCTCCCTACTTAAAAAATTTTGATACAGCCATCATTTTAAATCAGCAATCCATGGATAAGTTTGAAGAATCCGTAAAACCAGGAGGATATTTATTGTATGAACCAATTGGAATTACATCCCATCCTACAAGAACTGATATCAATATTTACAAAATTGAAGCAAACAGATTATCTTCAGAAATGGGGAACAAGAAAATTTTCAATATGGTAGTTTTAGGGGCTTATTTAAAACTTAAACCTATTGTAAAATTAGAAAATGTTATAGAAGGCTTGAAAAAATCATTACCTGATCGTTACCATCATTTAATTCCTTTAAATAAGGAAGCTATAGCAAGAGGAATGAATAATTTGATCCCTATAAAAAATATAGAACAAGTGTTTCATAATTAGTTTAAATCTTAGATTATTTATTAATTCGGTTATTTTGTAATATCTTTTTTTAAAAATAATCGAATTTTTTTATGATGTTAATAAAAGAAAGTAAAAAAATAACAGCTAATATTCCTCATATTTATATTGATAGACCCTGTAACCAAATTTGGGAATATTGGACCGATTCATTGAAACACTATCTGCTTTTTTTGATACTTTTTAAATCTATCAAATGCTATTTAAATTACAAATCAGACCTGAGTTAATCAGGCAATTTAGGATGTTTATTTAGCAGGTTTTCTAGCGTTGTCCTAATTACAAGTTCATTTTTTGACATGGAATCAAGAATCAATTGCTTCTTTTCCAATATATCATTACTCAAATTGAAAAATTTCCCATCTCTATAGATCTTATAATCAACCGTTCTTACAAATTGATTTCTATACCTGTTTACATTTTTACCCCATCTGGGGTCATAATGTACGAATGCTGTTTTTCTTGGTTCGAATTCCTCATTTTCCAGCAATGGATAAAAACTTTTACCATCTGACCTAACTTTCTTTTCAATAACATCTGCTAATGTTGGGAAAAAATCACTGAATTCGATCAAATCATTAAATACGAATCCTTTCTTGATTTTTTTTGGCCAATATACAATTAAAGGAACATGTGTCCCGGCATCAATAGTATTACCTTTCCCTCCTTGAATAACTTCATTTTCCATTTGAGTGTAAATTGAAGGATGTGTCCCATTATCTCCTGTGAAAATTACTATGGTATTTTCGGCTATATTCAAATCCGTTAACTTATTGATAATCTTCCCAACAATCTTATCCGTATATGACACCATATCCTTAAAATAACTTGTGTCATTCTTAAATCGTTTTTTCTTAATATTCCAATCATCAGAATCAGGTGTTGGAACAAACGGATCGTGTACCAATACCATTGGATAATAAATAAAGAAGGGTTCCTCTTTTTTTCTTTCAATAAAATCTAAGATAAAGTTAGAGAAAATATCGGGTCCGTAGGCTTCTTTATTTCTTTTAAGCAGCTCTCCATTTTGCTCAATTAAAGGGTCAGCAAATCTGCCTCCTTCCTTTCTTTCCTTGGTCAATTGCCATAAACAATATTCATCAAAACCAAAATTCCGAGGTCTTTGATTATCATTCCAGTCAGAAATATTATCCTTATAGGCCAATCCGTTTAATTGCCATTTTCCTGCAATACAGGTTGAATAACCTGCATCTCTCATCAGGTTGCCAAATGTGTACTCATATGAATTCAAATGCCCGAAATAATCATAATTTCTATAATTAAAAAGGCCTGTCATTATTTTCACTCTTGACGGAGTACATAATGGCTGAGATATACAATTTGAAAATCGAATTCCATGAAAAGCCAACGAGTCTAGCACAGGAGTTTTATACAAGGAAGCTCCGGAGCTCCCTAGACATTCATAACCCATATCATCAGCCATAATTAGAATTACATTTGGCTTATCTGTTTTAATCGTTGTTTTACAAGAAAATGACAGTAGAATTAAGCTAACTAGTGCTAAATATATGCTACGACCCATAACCATTATTGTTAATTTGAGTTATAAATTGAATATGACAACCAGTTATATCCTTTCAAATATAACTGATTCACATTAAAATATCCATGTAAGTGTTTCATTTTAAAATTAAGATTATTTAGTAACTTCGCATTTTGAAATAAATTTGAGTGATAAAAACAAACGAAAATTCAGTTAATTTAAACAAACACATCAGTAATACAGGGATATGTTCTCGCAGAGAAGCCGATAAACTAATTATTGATGGAAAAGTCACAATCAACGGTAATCCCACGAAATTAGGGAATCGTGTTTTTGAAGGAGATATTGTTAAAATCAATGGGCAACTCTTAAAATCAACTCCAAAAACATTGTACATTGCATTTAATAAACCTGTTGGAATTGTTTGCACAACGGATTCAAAAGAGCGAAAAAATATCGTTAAATATATCAATCATCCTGAAAGGCTTTTTCCTATTGGACGGCTAGATAAACCTTCGGAAGGACTTATTTTTTTAACAAATGACGGTGATATTGTAAATAAAATTCTCAGAGCTGGAAATAAGCATGAAAAAGAATATAATGTAACCGTCAACAAGCCTATTACTCCTGCATTTATAAATAAAATGGGCGAAGGAATTCCAATTTTAGGAACCCTCACAAAAAAATGCTCCGTTTTTCTGTTAAATGAGCACTCATTTAAAATAGTTTTAACACAGGGATTAAACCGACAAATTCGAAGAATGTGTGAATACTTGAATTATGAAGTTACCAAATTAGTACGTAATCGCATTATGAATGTTAGCTTGGAAAAATTAAAAATTGGTGAATGGCGTGAAATTTCTGCTAAAGAAATGGAATACATTCATAAAATGGTTAAAAATTCCTCAAAAACTGAAGAAGCCTCTGAAGACCCTTCTAAAAGGAAAAATACAACTGGTAAAAAACAATATTTTCAAAAGAGAAATAAGAATAAATAACTAACTTTCCACATCAATTTTTCAATTGATAAATCCTTTAAAATTTCAACCTTATATAACTATCTTTGGCAATTATGCAATTTGAATTAAAAACATCTGATACTCAAAGCAAAGCCAGAGCTGGAATTATAACTACGGACCATGGTGCCATTGAAACCCCTATTTTTATGCCTGTCGGAACTGTTGGTACGGTAAAAGGTGTTCATCAGACTGAACTTGCTAACGAAATTAATCCCGATATTATTTTAGGAAACACTTATCATTTATACTTGCGCCCTCAAACAGCTATATTGGAACAAGCAGGTGGATTGCATAAATTTATGAGTTGGAATAGAAATATTTTATCCGATAGTGGTGGATATCAAGTTTATTCATTATCTGAAAGAAGAAAAATCAAAGAAGAAGGGGTTAATTTTAAAAGTCATATTGATGGTTCTTACCATACTTTTACTCCAGAAAATGTGATGGAAATTCAACGAATTATCGGTGCTGATATTATTATGGCTTTTGATGAATGTACGCCTTACCCTTGTGAGTATGGCTATGCAAAACGTTCCATGCATATGACTCACCGTTGGTTAGATCGTTGTATAACTCATTTAAAAAAAATACCTTTTAAGTACGACTATAGTCAAGCGTTTTTTCCAATAGTTCAAGGAAGTACCTATAAAGATTTAAGAATCCAATCGGCGGAATATATTGCATCCGTAGAAGCAGAGGGAAATGCCATTGGAGGTCTTTCAGTAGGGGAACCGGCTGAAGAAATGTACGAAATGACATCTATAGTTACCGAAATATTGCCTGAAGATAAACCTCGCTATTTAATGGGGGTAGGTACACCCATTAATATTTTAGAAAATATTGCACTGGGAATTGATATGTTTGATTGTGTGATGCCGACGCGTAATGCCCGTAATGGAATGCTTTTTACGGCTCATGGAACCATCAATATCAAAAATAAAAAATGGGAAGATGATTTTTCACCAATTGATGAAATGGGAATTACCTTTGTAGATACTATGTATTCAAAAGCTTATTTACGCCATTTATTTGCATCTCGTGAACTTTTGGGAAAGCAAATTGCATCTATTCATAACTTAGGATTTTATTTATGGTTGGTTCGTGAATCAAGAAAACATATATTAGCAGGAGATTTTACACCATGGAAAATCGGCATGGTGAAACAGTTAAATAAAAGATTATAATTAAATTTCGTTGGTTTTAAATATCTAAATTGAAAATTATAGACAAATACATATTAAAAAAATATTTCAGCTCATTTGCCTTAATTTTAGCTTTACTTCTTCCCATTGCTATTGCAATTGATGTGTCAGAAAAAATTGATAAGTTTTTACGTCATTCCGACTTGTCAGTTGGTGAAATTATCAAAGATTATTACTTCAACTTTATAGTGATTTTTGGCAATACTTTTATGCCTTTGGCATTATTCATTGCGGTGATCTTTTTCACCTCTAAAATTGCAAGTAATACCGAGATTATTGCCATACATTCAGCCAAAATTTCATTTACCAGATTTTTAAGACCTTATTTTATTGGAGCAACGATAGTTACTTTTATTGCCTTGGTAATGAATCATTTTGTTGTTCCCAACAGTAATAAAATATTTGATGAGTTTAGTAGAACTTATTTAAAAAGGAAGCAGCTAAATGCAAATTATTTGCAAAATATTAATTTACAATTAGGGCCCAACGATTTCATTTATTTTAAAAGCTTCAGAGTTGAATCAAATGTAGGTACCAAATTTTCATATGATAAAATTGAAGGAACTAAAATAAAATTCAGGTTGTTTGCTGAGAATATTCGTTGGATTGAAAAGGACAGCATTTTTAAATTAATCAATTATAAAAAAAGATTTATTTTGAATGGCAGAGATAGCATTGAATCCGGCTCAGTATTAGATACAACCTTTAATTTTACGCCAAAAGATCTGATAAATGTTGATTATTTGGCAAAAGAAATGAATTCAATTAAATTAAATGAGTTTATAAATCAAGCTAAACAAAGAGGAGTTGGGAATTTAAATACCTATTCAGTAGAATTTCATAAAAGAACCAGTTTGCCTGTCTCTTCGTATATTTTAACCTTTATTGCAGTTGCTTTGGCATCTAAAAAACGTCGGGGAGGAATGGGAATTAATCTGGCTATTGGTATTACTCTCATGTTTATCTACGTGTTTTTATTAAAAATAGTTGAGGTTTTAGGAGCAGGTGCTGAGACAAATTCATTGATCATGGTATGGTTACCAAACTTATTTTTTGGTGCATTAGCAATCTATTTATATTTTAGAAATGTCAAAAACTGAATTAAAAAACTATCTACACCTCCACTCACTTGTATTTATTTGGGGATTTACAGCCATATTAGGGGCCTTGATTAGCGTTGATGCCATCCCTTTGGTGTGGTATAGAATGCTTATTGCCGCCATTTTCGTTTTCTTCTATATGTTGATTATTAAGAAACCATTTAAAATTTCCTTAATAACCATAGGTAAATTTTTAATTGGCGGTATATTGATCGCCGTTCATTGGATTTTCTTTTTTTCAGCAATAAAAATTGCCAATGTTTCAATTGCGCTTGTTGCAATGAGTACAGGTGCTTTTTTTACATCCCTGATTGAACCTTTTTTTTTTAAAAGAAAATTAATCTTATTAGAATTGTTATTTGGATTAATCGTAATCTCCGGATTATACCTTATTTTCAATGTAGAAAGTAATTACACTTTGGGATTCTTTTACGCTTTAATTGCATCATTTTTATCTGCCTTATTTACCGTTTTAAATGGTTTATTTATCAAACAACATGATGCTGTTTTGATTTCATTCTACCAATTAATTTTTGGAGTTGGATTTATAAGTGTCTTTGTGCTGTCAACAACTGGATTTCGAATTGAAGATTTCACATTGACTAATTCTGATATTCTGTACCTCCTCATATTAGGAAGTATTTGTACGGCTTATACTTTTATTGTTTCTGTAAAAATCATGAAGTACATTACACCTTATACAATGATGCTAACCATTAATTTAGAACCCGTATACGGTATTATTTTGGCAGTGATAATTTTTGGAGAAAAAGAAAAAATGAGTCCTCAATTTTATGTGGGAGCATTAATTATTCTAATTACAGTTATAATTAATGGAATATTAAAAAATAAAAAAAGTACATTTCCTAACATTCAAAATTGAGAAGTTAGTATATTTGTGGTTACATCCAAATTTAAAAAATATGGAATATTTAGATTTTGAATTACCAATTAAGGAGCTGGAAGAACAACTTCATAAATGTGAATTAATTGCTGAAGAAAGTGATGTTGATATGACGGAAAGTTGTAAAAACATTGAAAAAAAATTACAAAAAACTAAAAAAGATATTTATAAAAACCTAAGCGCTTGGCAACGAGTTCAGCTTTCTCGTCATCCAAACAGACCCTATACGCTAGATCACATCAATGCATTAGCAGGAGAAACATTTATGGAATTACATGGTGATCGAACAGTGAAAGATGACAAGGCAATGATCGGTGGGCTTGGAAAAATCGGGAATCAATCATTTATGTTTATTGGTCAGCAAAAAGGATATAATACAAAGACTAGACAATATAGAAATTTTGGAATGTCTAATCCTGAAGGATATAGAAAAGCTTTGCGATTAATGAAAATGGCTGAAAAATTTGGAATTCCTGTTGTAACATTGTTAGATACTCCTGGCGCGTATCCCGGTTTAGAAGCTGAAGAACGTGGACAAGGTGAAGCAATTGCACGTAATATTTTAGAAATGACACGTTTAAAAACACCCATTATAACAATTGTAATTGGTGAGGGAGCTTCAGGTGGTGCATTAGGAATAGGTGTTGGAGATAGGGTATACATGATGGAAAACACCTGGTATACAGTTATTTCTCCAGAATCTTGTTCTTCAATATTATGGAGAAGCTGGGAACACAAAGAGGAAGCAGCTGAAGCTTTAAAACTTACAGCTGAAGATATGAAAAAGCAAAAATTAATTGACGGAATTATTAAAGAACCTCTTGGAGGTGCACATCATGATAGAGTTTCTGCTTTTAAGATTGTTGAAAAAGCAATTCTCAAAGCTTATGATGAATTAAAAGATTTGTCGGCTGAAGATTTGGTTAAAAAACGAATGGAAAAGTATGCTAATATGGGCGTATTTAAAGGATAATCCATTATGTATACATCCATTTTTAGTTAGTTCTTAGCTATAAAGTATTAGCAATATAGTTATTAGGTTTTGGACTTTTAAACTTTTATACTCTCATGTATATACTTTCATCAAAACAAATATTCCAAGCTGATAAAGCTACTATTAAGAATACAAATATTTCTTCTATTGATTTAATGGAACGAGCCGCAAAAGCTTGCTTTCAGTGGCTTCATAACAAGTTAAAAGGGCAAAACATCAAAATTCATGTATTCTGTGGTATTGGGAATAATGGTGGTGATGGTTTGGTTATTGCCAGACATTTACATCAGAATGGTTATGACGCCAATTGTTATGTTGTTAACTTCAGTGATAAAAGAACCGAAGAGTTTTTAACAAATTATAATCGGTTGAAGGAACTTGGAAAATGGCCTATTGTTATAAATAGTGCAAATGACATTCCGGAAATTTCTAATGAAGATATTGTAATTGATGCCATTTTTGGTAATGGTCTTTCAAGAAACCCGGAAGGATTTACCAAAAAAATAATACAATATGTCAACAGCACTGAAGTTTTTACTTTGGCAATTGATTTCCCTTCAGGTCTGTTCAGCGATAAATCGGTTACTGATAAAAACGCTGTAATAAAAGCGGGTCATACCCTAACTTTCCAAACACCTAAGCTTGCATTTCTTTTACCGGAAAATAAAGATTTTGTAAATACATGGGAAGTAATTGATATTGGATTAGATGAAAATTATATCAATAGTTTGGAGCCGAAAACTCATTTTATAACCAAAACTGATATAATACCCTTATACAAACCACGAAACAAATGGGAGCATAAAGGTTCTTATGGACATGCGCTCATAATTGGTGGAAGTTTTGGTAAAATTGGAGCGGTAACACTAGCTGCAAAAGCTGCACTAAAAATTGGGAGTGGATTAGTAACCGCTTATGTGCCTAAATGTGGTTATAATATTATTCAATTAGCAGTACCTGAAGCTATGACAGAGGTCGACGAAGATAAGGCCTTAACATATTATAATTTTAAAACAAAAGCAACGGTTATTGGTATTGGGCCCGGAATGGGAACTTCTGAAAAAACAGCCTTAGGGTTTGACAAATTTATCAAAGAAAATAACCTTCCGTTAGTTATTGATGCTGATGGAATAAATCTTCTCTCTAAAAATCCAACATTAATTAAGGGATTACCGAAAAACACCATCCTTACACCACATCCCAAAGAGTTAGAACGCCTCATTGGTAGCTGGAAAACGATTATGGTAACTTGATAAAGCTATAAAATTTTCAATAGAAAATGCCGTAATTATTGTCATAAAAGGAGCACATACCGTTATTATTGACGGGGATACTATGTATTTTAATTCAACCGGGAACCCTGCTTTGGCGACGGCTGGAAGTGGTGATGTCTTAACAGGCTTAATAACTGGATTGATCGCTCAAAAATACAAACCAGTACATGCAGCTATATTTGGTGTTTATTTACATGGGAAAACTGCTGATTTAGCTTTAAATGAAACAGGTCATGAAACTTTCACAGCCTCAACTATTTTTGAATATTTGGGAAAAGCAATCTTAGATTTATTTCATGAAGAAAATGAAGAACCAGTAGATGAGGAAAAAAACCAAACTACTGAGCCAGATTAAGGTAAAGTTAGAAGTTTCTGGAAGTTCTAAACAGGCCTATTTCATATATTGAACTTTTACTTTTTGATAAGACTAATATTTATAAACTATTGCATTTATATTCATTCCGGCACCGACTGAAGCAAAAATTACAACATCCCCATTATTTATTTCCTGATTTTCAATCTTACCATGTAATACTAAATCGAATAAGGTTGGCACAGTAGCAACCGAACTATTACCCAATCTATGGATACTCATTGGCATTATTCCTTCTGGGATTTTTGTTTTATACAAACGATAAAAACGCTTAATGATGGCTTCATCCATTTTTTCATTCGCTTGATGAATAAATATTTTTTTTACATTAGAAATATCAACTCCACTTTTATCGAGCGCGGTTTTCATTGCTAGTGGAACATAATTCAATCCATATTCATAAATTTTACGACCTAGCATTTTAATATAACGAATATTCGAATTATTAGATTTATCATATGACTTTCCAAAAAATAAATAATAACACTCGTCAAATGTATCTGTTTGTGCAGCATGACTTAAAATTCCTGAATTAGAGTTTCCTTCGCGCTCTTCCACAACACATGCTCCTGCCCCATCAGAATATATCATTGAATCTCTATCATGTGGATCCAATACTCTTGAAAGTGTTTCCGTACCTATAACCAAGCACTTTTTTGCTATTCCTGATTTTATAAAAGCTTCAGCCTGTATAACACCCTGTACCCATCCGGGGCACCCGAAAAGAATGTCATAAGCAACACAATTTGGATTTTTAATTTCAAGTCTGTGTTTCACTCTTGATGCCAGACTTGGCAAGATATCACTTTGAAAGGTTGTATTTTTTACATCTCCAAAATTGTGAGCTAAAATGATATAGTCCAGATCTTCCGGATCAATTTTAGCATCTTCAATGGCTTTAACTGCAGCAAAATAACCTAAGTCTGACGAACTTAATTCCGGACTGGCATAACGTCTTTCTGAAATCCCTGTTATTGCTTCAAATTTTTCAATTATTAGAGAATTATCATATTCAAAAGGTGTTCCGTCTTGGTTCAAAAAAGGTATCACCTAAAAAATCTGAATTCTTTTTTACTAATTTAGGAATATAACTACCCGTTCCTGTAATTACTGAGTCTATCGCCATGGTGTTGATTTAAAGCACAAATATAAGAAGATTTTTATTGCTTGCTTGATTCGAATATTTTTATTTGCATAACGGTTGCTATAGATATTGCTCGTGATTTTGCTGCATGGGCATTTTCACCAACAAAGTGATCATCTACTGTATTTTTAAAATGTAAAAGCCATTGCTGAAAATGTTGAATTTTGAATGGTTTTTTAACATGCAACTCAATATGGGGCTGCATTGCATTCTTTTTATAAGTTCCTGAATAAAAAAGTATATTATCCCAAAAATTCACCAGAATTTGTAAGTGTTTTTCCAAATGATCCGGATTGGCAAAATCTTCAAAAAAATGATGCATCAGATCATCATTCAATAATTTTTCGTAAAACATTTTTACAAGTAAATAAATATCATCTCTGTTTTCAATATCCTTAGGCATGAACTAATTATAAAAATGATTTATCAAAGGCAATTGGAAGTAAATCCAAAAGGGAATCTATTTTAATTACTTTGCCAACCTCACCCATAAAATATACCTCAATTTTATTTTTTTGCTTTAACTCATACTCAGATAAGGTTTGTCTACAGGCTCCACAAGGTGCAACGGGTTCATCCGTAAGCTGTGATGATGAACTTGCTGTTATTGCCAAAGAAATTATTTTTTGATTTGGATATTCTGATGAAGCCCTCCAAATAGCAACACGCTCAGCGCACATGCCTGAAGGGTATGCTGCATTTTCTTGATTGCTTCCAGTTATTGTAACGCCATTTTCTAAAAGAAATGCCGCTCCAACTCTAAATTTTGAATAAGGAGCATAAGCTTTATGCTTAGCTTCAATGGCTTTATCCATCAGTTCCTTTATCGAATCTGGGAGTTCTTCAATTGATTCAAAAATTGTGATTTGTGTTTTTATTTCAACTTTTTTCATTCACGAATTGAATTATACGGATTAGTTCACTTCAAATAAATCTCCAAAATCGAATGAAAGCGAAAATCGGAGGGTATTTTCTAAAGGATTGTTAATATCTGAAGAATTGAACAAATAAGATATATCCAATCGTGTGCTTTTAAACTTAAACCCTGAACCTAATGTAACGTATTTTCGTGCGCCTTTCAAGTCGCTTTCGTTAAAGTATCCCGCTCTAATCGCAAAGGAATTCTCATACACATATTCTACTCCAAAAGCCCATGTAATTTCTTTCAATTCTTCACTAAACCCTCCCGGAGCGTCTCCAAACGATTTAAAAATACCACTAAAAAATCCAACATCTTCTTGAAAAAATGGGGGTTCTCCATCGTCATTTAATGAAACACTTGGTGTAGGTACTAATAATTTATTAAACTCCACGTTTAAGCTAACTTTATTAACTTTATCTAAAATAAAATCAAACCCACCGCCAATTTTTAAGTTGGTTGGAATAAAATTATCATTTCCATCATCAGAATAAGAAACTTTTGGTCCAATATTAGAAACATTGAAACCACCTCTCCAAATACCATTAAAACCACCGTAATTGGTTTCATCTGATTGAAAAAATCCTGAAACGTCTACCGCAAATGTATTAACTGCTGTTATTGTAGAGTTTGCAGATTCAATTCCTAAATCTGAACGAATATACCTAAGTGTTACTCCCATAGCATATGTCTCACTTAATTTTAATGAGTAAGACCCATCTACTGAAAATTCATTTAACTTCTCAGTCCCTTCCGGAGCACCATTTATATCTGTTAAATCTATTTCGCCCAAATTAAAATATTTTAAACTTGCGGCCCAGGCACTTCTTTCATCTATTCTATTTGCGAATGAAAATCCACCAAGAAATACGTCGTTAGTTAGCTCTCTCAACCAAGGCGTATAAATTACGCTAATTGAAAATTGAGATGACATAAATGCATATTTTGAAGCATTCCAGTGCTGCGAATTTGCGTCCGGAGAAGTTGCTATACCAATATCACCCATTCCACCACCTCTGGCATCTGGAGCTATTAATAAAAATGGTGCTGCTGTAGTAATTGGATTTGGGATTTCTTGTGCATTACTTTTAGAAAACGCCACTAAAACTGTTAGTGAAAATATAAGTATATATTTTTTCATTAATTGGGTAATTTAACTTAACAAATAACTTATTATTATGACGCACCACACATTTTTAATTTTAGTTACTTTTGTCAAAGTAACTAAAATTCGTTTGGTTAATTGTGATACCTTAAACTATATAACCGTAATCGAGAAGTTATAGTATATTTCTAACTATTAAATTTACGATTATGAACTTAAAAATTGTTAACGTTTTTTCTAAAATATTATTGTTGGAATAACATAATTAATAAAACAATTGCTCGCTACAATGTCTGAAGGGTTTTTAATAAATTGTGAATTTTCACTATTTAAGAGCAATCAAACCAAATTGGCTTCACTACTAATTACAATTTATTACAACTTTATATATAATAAAGAACAAAAACAACCGTTACTAAAAAACATAATTAATATTATTAATAGAATTAATTCTTGCAAAAAAATTTATTTAACGTAAATTGCGCAACAATAAAACCCTAATAAGTTTAAAATGAACTTACATAATCTAAATAGTATTTCAAAATTACTTATAGCATTGTTAATTATTGTTTCTGTTGTGAGTTGTCACAAAAGAAATTCTAGAAAAAAAGTATCCCTGACAGGTTGGAGTTCAAAAGATAAAAAGGCAGGAGGATTTGCTGGTGATTCCAAATACAAAGGACAGCAGGCTCCTCCTGGAATGGTTTTAATTGAAGGTGGGTCCTTTACTATGGGTCATGTTCAAGATGATGTTCTTTTTGACTGGAATACAACACCTAACAAACAACAGGTTCGGTCATTTTATATGGATGAAACTGAAGTAACTAATTCAGAATATTTGTTCTATCTAGACTGGATGGAACTTGTTTTTCCTCGTAATGATATTAATTATGAACATATTTACGAGTCTGCACTCCCGGATACTTTAGTCTGGCGTGATGTTTTAGGTTTTAACGAAATGTTAACTGAAAATTATTTAAGACATCCGGGGTATGCCAAATATCCGGTAATAGGTGTTAGCTGGATACAGGCTAATCAATATTGCAAGTGGAGAACTGATAGAGTAAATGAAAAAATATTAATGGATAAGGGAATTTTAAAACCTTTATTTAAGTTGGATTCGCTTGAAGTTAGAGGAGCAAATAATTTCAATACGGATGCTTATTTGGCAAGACCTTTCAATCTATTTAATGGTGATTCAACAATTTATAAAAGAGGATTACCTGACAGAAAACCACGAAAAAAAGGAGAATCCAAACCTTCAAGAGGTTCATTTACAGGAAGACATGTTAAAATATCCGATGGTATCTTATCCGCTAGATTTAGATTACCTACTGAATCTGAATGGGAATATGCCGCAAAAGCCGTTATTGAAGATAGAGAATACAACAATATTCGCGGAAGGAAAAAATATGCCTGGAGTGGAAAATATACACGTAATAAATCAAAACGCTATAAAGGAGATCAACTAGCTAACTTTAAACAAGGTAAAGGAGATTACAGCGGTGTTGCTGGATGGAGTAATGACGGGGCAGATATCTCAATTGAAGTAAAATCATATGAACCGAATGCATTTGGTTTATACGATATGTCAGGAAATGTTTCTGAATGGGTTTATGATGTTTATAGGCCTATTATTGATAATGACGCGAACGATTTCAATTATTTTAGAGGTAATATTTTTGCTAAAAAAATGATCAACCAAGACGGACTGGTTGTTATCGCTGATGGTCAAATTGTAGAATATGATACCTTAGATAATGGAAACATTGTTGCCAAAACATTACCCGGAAGCGTAAAATATATTCCAATAACGAATCGTGATGCATTTATGAAAAACAATTATGAAAAAGCATTTAATGTTGATTCTAAGGATGGTGATCTGGCATCTACAAAATATTACGCACAAGATGAAGATGAACTTGATGTCAAGCCGCGTATGTATAACTCCCCTCAAAATCCTAGAGAAATTGGAGAAAGTGGTTTTATTATACAACAATATGACACTGATTTGAGAACCACATTAATCAGTGATAAAGCACGTGTTTATAAAGGAGGTTCATGGAAAGATAGAGAATATTGGTTAGATCCTTCTCAGCGAAGGTTTTTACCGGAGTACATGGCAACCAGTGATATTGGTTTTAGATGTGCTGCGGATAGAATTGGTCCTATGACCTATAAAAAAAGAAAACCAACAACTACAAAAGTCAGGTATTAATTTATATGTAACATAAAATTTAACCTCACTGATAATTCAGTGAGGTTTTTTTTATCTTTAACTATGAAAATAGAGCAATTATACAAGTTATATTCTCAAAATTATTTAATAGACACAGATAGTAGGAAAATCAGAAAAGGAAGTGTGTTCTTTGCTTTAAAAGGTGAGAATTTTAATGGTAATAAATTTGCCTTACAGGCGCTGAAAAGCGGTTCAAACTATGCGGTAATTGATGAAGAAATATACCATAATCATACCAATACAATAATGGCTGACAATGTATTGAAAACACTACAAAAGTTAGCTAATTTCCATAGGAAGCAACTCAATATCCCAATTATTTCAATAACAGGTAGTAATGGAAAAACTACTACAAAAGAACTTATCAATGCTGTTTTATCTAAAAAATTCAGTACCAATGCAACATTTGGAAATTTAAATAATCATATTGGTGTTCCTCTTACACTGCTATCAATGACACCCGAAACTGATATTGGAATAGTAGAAATGGGTGCAAACCATTTAAAGGAAATTGAGTTTTTATGTAGTATCGCTGAACCAAATTTTGGCTATATCACTAATTTTGGTAAAGCACATTTAGAAGGTTTTGGAAGTTCTGAAGGCGTAATTGAAGGAAAATCAGAATTGTATAATTACCTAAGAGCTTCTAACGGGATTGTTTTTGTAAATTCCAGTGATGAAATTCAAGTAAAACAAGCCTCCGGATTAAATAATGTTCCATTTAATAAAAATGAAATTCAGTTTATAACGGCCAATCCTTTTGTAATTATTCAATTTAAAAATTTACTTATCAAGACTCAGTTAATTGGAAAATACAACTATACTAATATTTCGGCTGCAATTGCAATAGGTAATTATTTCAATGTATCTGAAAATACTATTAAAGATGCTATTGAAAAATATATTCCTTCAAATAATCGATCTCAGGTAATTAGAAAAAAGAACACAAAAATTATATTAGATGCATATAATGCCAATCCAAGCAGTATGGAGGCTGCCTTAGAAAATTTCAATGAATTGAAGGATTTGCACAAAATCGTTTTCCTGGGAGATATGTTTGAGTTGGGAAATGATAGTATTGATGAACATCAAAAAATTGCGCTTTTGGCTACTTCTTATAATTTCTCAAAAGTATATTTAATAGGAAAAGCATTTTCTACTGTTCAAGTAAAAAATGCTTTCATTTATGACAGTTTTGATAATTTTAAAAAATCAAACAACCTTAAAAATTTAATCAACGTTACAATTCTAATTAAAGGATCAAGAGGAATGGCTTTAGAAAGGATTTTAGACCTCCTCTAATCTTAATTTTTCTCTGTGATATTCAATCAAACCATCTATTGGACGTCTTATAATATTGCCCAATTCAAGCATATAATATGATGCTAAATTTTCAATAACATCTTTAGAGAAAAATGCAATTGACCCCACAAAATGAACTGGAACTTGTTTAGCCTCTTCTTTGTAAAACAATATTCTTTTTTCAAAGAATTCTTTAATAACCTTATACAAAAGTTGATTAAAATACACATTTCGTTCATTTTTGAAAACAAATTCAGCAAAATGCGCTAAATAGGTATTTGGATTGTCTTCTTTATAAATATTTCTCTTAATAACATCTGCATCCAGATTAAATTGCTCTTCAAATTTGGCAGCCACATTTTTTGGCATTTTATTATAAAAATAGTCACGAATTAAATGCTTGCCAATTTTATTACCACTGGCCTCATCCATTAAAACATATCCCAAAGAAGGAGTTCTGACATCAATATTCTCTCCATCAAAATAACAACTATTGGATCCGGTTCCTAGGATACAGACAATACCAGGCTTAGAAGTAACAGCATAAGTCGCTGCATACGTATCTTCTTTTACTACTACGTCTGCACTCTCAAAAATAAACTCAAATATCGATTTTAACAGCAAGGTAGGCCCATCTGTTCCACACCCTGCTCCATAGAAATAAAGATTTGTCACCTTATCCTTATATTTCATTAATTCAAGATTTTCCTTTATTCTATGTCGCAATAAGTCTGCTTCAAAAACCGCAGGATTCAAACCATTCGTTCTTGTTTTAAGAACTTGTTCTCCGGACTTATCCAACAAAATCCAATCGGCCTTCGTTGAGCCTCCGTCAGCAATTAGAATCATATTATTTATTTAATCTGTTAAATCCTTATTTAATTTCATGAATGTAAACCGCTAAATCAACTAACTTTGTTGAATACCCGAATTCATTATCATACCACGACACGATCTTAACAAAATTATCATTCAATCCCATGCTTGCGTTTGCATCAAAAACGCTGGTTCTTGGTTCAGAAACAAAATCTTGAGAAACTACACCTTCATCAGTATATCCCAAAATACCTTTCAATTCATTTTCAGAAGCATCTTTGATGGCTGCTTTAACTTCTTCGAAGGAAGCACCCTTTTCTAAACGACATGTCAAGTCTACCACAGATACATCAACAGTAGGTACTCTAAAAGCCATCCCTGTTAGTTTACCGTTCAATTCAGGAATCACTTTTCCAACAGCTTTTGCAGCTCCGGTTGATGCCGGAACGATATTATTTAATGAAGATCGTCCCAGTCTAAAATCTTTTTTTTGATGGACCGTCTACAGTAAATTGAGTTGCAGTTGCTGCATGAATAGTTGTCATTAAACCTTCTACAATTCCAAATTTATCATTCAAAACTTTTGCAATTGGTGCTAAACAGTTGGTAGTACATGAAGCATTTGATACTATTGTATCAGCTGCCGTAATGTTTTTATGGTTTACACCCATCACAAACATTGGTGCATCCGCGGATGGTGCAGAAATTGCAACTTTTTTAGCACCGGCAGTGATATGTCCCTTCGCTTTTTCCAAAGTTGTAAAAATCCCCGTACAGTCTAATACTACATCAACTCCAACAGCACCCCATTTTAAATCTTCCGGATTGCGTTCAGATGTTATTCTTATTTTATTTCCATTTACAACTAAGCTCCCATTATCTACCTCAATTTTTCCATCAAATCGTCCATGAACTGAATCATACTTTAATAAATATGCCAAATGTTCTACATCTAACAAATCATTGATTCCTACTACTTGTAAATTTGGTCTGCCTGCAGCTACTCTAAAAGCAAGTCTGCCAATTCTACCAAATCCATTAATTCCAATTTTAATTGTTGCCATTTTTATTATTTTAATTTATTATTCAATTATTATACTGAAGTAATTTCAGCTACTTTAAGTAATTCTTTATCAATATCGTGATTCATCTTTATTGCTCTGTTTAAACCAACTGTAGTCACTTGATTATTTGTAATACCAACCATGACGCCTGAAGATCTGTCTAACAAATATTCAACTGCAGCAACTCCCAACCTACTTGCTAAAACTCTGTCATAGCAACTTGGCGTTCCTCCTCGTTGCATATGTCCCAAAACAGATACTCTAATATCGTAATCAGGGAAAATTTTATTTATATGGTCTCCTAACTCAAAAACATTTTTGCCAATTTTATCTCCTTCAGACACTACAACTATACTCGACGTTTTTCCTCTCTCTTTACTTGCTTTTAAAGATTCAACCAACCTATCCAATCCTAAATCTTTCTCAGGAATTAAAATTTCTTCAGCTCCTGAACCTATTCCAGAATTTAACGCAATAAATCCTGCATCACGGCCCATAACCTCAATAAAGAACAACCTGTTATGAGAACTGGCCGTATCACGAATTTTATCGATCACCTCAACAACTGTATTTAAAGCTGTATCATAACCAATTGTTCTATCGGTTCCATATATATCGTTGTCTATAGTCCCGGGAATTCCAATAATAGGAAAGTTATATTCTTGAATAAATTTCAAGCCCCCGGTAAAAGTACCATCACCACCAATTACAACCATGGCTCCGATTCCTGAATTCTTTAAATTCTCATAAGCCTTAGCTCTACCTTCTTCAGTCCTGAATTCCTGTGATCTGGCAGACTTAATGATAGTCCCTCCTTTATTAATTATATTGCTAACATGACGTGAACTTAAAGTCTCAAAATCACCTTCAATTAATCCTTGGTATCCTCTATAAACTCCAATACAGTCTATGCTATAATAAGAGCAGGCTCTGACAACCGCTCTAATGGCTGCATTCATCCCCGGAGCATCTCCGCCCGATGTTAAAACTGCTATCTTTTTTATTGGTTCATTCATATAGTAAAATTACCGCTCAAAGTTACTCATAAATGGGTTTTTTTCCAATATAAAAGACCTTTTATTCACTAAAACGATTTCGTAAGGAACGCTTCAATTAATGAAAAATAATTTCTGTATTAAAAAACTTATTTTCAATAGTTTATAACAAAAATAAGAATTAAAATTATTAATTGTATTGCTTAATATATGGCCTAAAAATACGAAAAAAAATTCTAATAATTGCTTCACAAATCTAATCGGTCCAAAACAAAAAAAATCCATATAAATGGATTTTTTTGACATAAAATATATCTCATCTGGTAAATAAGCTATGGATTATAATAAATGCTTAAATCCCTTACTGGTTAAATTTCAATTTTAAATATAAATGATGCTAATGTGTCTAATTTAACATTCATCACCCCTGACCCATTTTCAACTTTTAATGTTGAGGTAACTATATTGTATAATTGATCTTTTAAATTATAATTACCGTCTACAAGAAGCCAATCTTTAATAATTTCTGCAGGAATTTGGAGATCAATATTGTAATGTAAAGCTTCGTCAAAATTAGAAATGATGATTAATTTTCATTTTCTGACCATCTCACAAATGAAAATAACTTATGATTATAATTTATTACATTTTCTCTGTTGAAACTATGTATTTCTTTATATGATCCCACTAAAGCCTCACTTTTAAGAGTGAAATTTAATAATCTCCTATAAAAGTCCCGTAATTCTTTTTCGCCTTCTGTTAACAGTTCGCCATCAAACTTTCCATTATTCATCCATCGCTGATGGTTGGGTACTCCTATATAATCATAATGGGATGTACGGGTTGGTTCACCATAACCTGAATTTTCAGCAGAAGGCTCTCCCACCTCCTGTCCAAAATAAATCAATGTTGGTGCCGAATTTATGGTTGTAGAAACCACCATTGCAGGTTTCGCTTTTTCAGCAGAACCAGCAAATTCCAGACTTGCAATACGCTGTTCGTCATGATTTTCCAGAAAGTGAAGCATGTGCTGTTCAATATCTTTAAGCTCTTCTTGGATTGGTGGAATATTATCAGTTAATCCATGTCCTCTAATAATGTGTTTTATGGTATCATATAGCGCTACTTTGTCATATAAATAATCAAATTTTCCCAAATGAATATAATCTCGGTATAAAGCCGGATTATATACTTCTGCTAAAAGAAACACTTCACTATTACTCATTTTTATCGAAGAATTCATAAAACTCCAAAATTCAACAGGAACCATTTCAGCCATATCAAATCGGAATCCGTCTACTCCTTTCTCCAACCAATAATGGGCTATATCTCTAAATTTCTTCCAGGAGTCCGGCACATCCTTATCTTTCCAAAAATCATAGTGCTCTTTATAGTCTTTATCTTCAAACCCTTTCGGTAATTCTTCGAAATCCTTACTTCCATCGGGGCGTATTCCATAATTGATTTTAACTGTTTCATACCAGTCATCAAAATTCGGTTGTGGCGAACGAGATCCATTTCCTGTCCATTTTGCCGGAATCTCTTCAAATTTACCATCAGCTAAATAATGATTTTCACCTCCCAAAGGCTTATATCCATTTTGCCAAACCGGAACCTCAAAATTTTCACCTCGTACATAATAAAAGTTATTATTTCTACTATAAACTTTAGATGTATCGTCATTTGCTCCAAAATCATGTATGCCTTTAGGGTTTGTTTTTCCTTCATATTTACGGGCAACATGGTTTGGAACTATATCAATGAGTACTTTCAGTCCTGCCAAATGCGTACGGTCAATCAGTTGTTGAAATTCATCCAGTCGTTTCGATGGATCTTCAGCTAAATCGGGGTTGACATTATAATAATCTTTAATTGCAAAAGGTGATCCTGCACGACCTTTTACTACATCAGGATCATCAACTGATATTCCAAAATTTGTATAATCGGTAATTGTTGCATGGTGTAATACACCGGTGTACCAAATATGAGTGACTCCAAGGTCCTTTATCTCATGAAGCGCTTTATCTGTAAAATCGTTGAACTTCCCAACACCATTCTCTTCAATTGTTCCCCATGGCTTATTTGTTGTGTTCACGTTTCCAAATAAACGGGTAAAAACCTGATAAACTACTTCCTTGTGTGCAATCTTCATCATTTTCTGATCCTGATCATCTGTTTTTGTGATACAACTTGAAATCATTACTAAATTTAATATTAAAAAACTATAAATATATTTTTTCATCTGATTGGATGGTATGTAAACGATTGATATTGTTCATACCCATTAATACTATTTTTTTTCTTCAAGTAATACGATCCTGTATGCTGTTTCTATTATAACCTTTCCGTTTTTAACGACTGCATCCTTTCCTGAATAAGCATCGGTAATAAGCGCCCCATTTTCAAATGTGCCTGTTATATCGATCTCCTTTTTTCCTATTGAAAGGTCTAATCCAACAACTACAGCGTCATTATAGTTTTCCTTTGAATAAGTTCTTTTAAAAACATACGGATCTTCACTCGTCATTTTATGAATACCTGCACCAACAGAAGGATGATGTACTCTAAAAGTCCCTAGCTTTTGCCAATGTGATAAAATTTCTTTTGTTTTTTCATTGTTCTCAATATCATTCCAATTCATAAATGAACGCAGTGTAGCATCGCCATTCGCCCCTTCAATAATTAATGAACGTGCTGCTTCGTCACCGTAATATACCTGAGAAGTTCCCGGGCATAACAATAATTTTGTGGCAGATTCAAATGGTTTTGTTCTTTCTTGATCGAATTTAGGATCATTATCGTGTGAGCTCACAAAATTTAATACGCCTTTTTCTTTTAAATCACCTTGTAGGGCATCAGAATACATAGAAAATAATTTTTCATAATCATCATTGGCATTGATTATAAATTCAAAATTAATCATACTTGTAAATCCGTGCGCATAATAATTAACTTTTACGTCTCCAAAATCATATTCAGTTCCTGCCTTTATTATATCATAGCCACCGACCTCCCCAACTGTGTAAAATGAATTATTGTCCAAAACTTTTTGAGGATTGTTGCTCTTCCAAAGATCGAAAGAATACTGACACTCTTTTTCAAATTCAAACCAAACCGATTCTTCTACATGCCTTACCGTATCTGCTCTGTAGCCATCAATTCCAAATTCTTTAATATAATCCGTTAGCCATTTAATGATATAAAAGCGAGGAGCCCTTGGATAACCAGTTCTCTCAAAAAAGTCATCCAACTCTTTCATTTCTATATCATATCTTCCTTCACTTTTCCACTTTTCGACCAAATAATTTGGTAATTCAACTTCCTTGTCACTTTCAGTCCTAATATCAGGTAAATTTTCAACAAGTGAACAAGTGACTGTAGTTTCGTAAGAGTTAAACTCACATTTAGGTGCTGTTCTTACCCATTCTTCCGGCCAAACCGGGTCAATTTCAGTGACCGGTCCTGTGTGATTGATCACAGCGTCTAACACTATTCTAATTCCTTCACTATGAGCAGTTTCAACCAATTCTTTAAGGTCTTTCATTGTTCCAAAATTAGGATCCAGGGCTGTCCAATCTCTTGTCCAGTAACCATGAAAACCATAAGTAACTCCTGTACCTTCATCTGTGCTACCATGAATTTGTTCCACCAATGGGGTCATCCAAATGGCATTAATCCCCAGCTCTGTAAAATAACCTTCATTGATTTTTGCCGTAATTCCTTTAATGTCACCTCCTTTAAATCCTCTTAATACAGCCGTTTCATCCGTTCTTTGGAAATTCAAATCATTAGAAGTATCTGTATTGTGAAATCTGTCAGTCAATAAAAAATACAGATTTGCTCCACCCCAAACAAATGGAATATCAGTATTAGATGTTTTAGTTACGTCCAGGACTGTTTTTTCTTTACATCCCATTATTAAAACTAATAATCCCGTTAAGAATAAATATTTCTTCATTATTATTTAATTTATTAATATTTAATTTTCGTCGTTAAAATTATTGCTCCTTTTGAATTAATTTTTAAGTGATCTCCCCAAATAAATTCTTCTCCCGTTATAATATTTCTCACTTTTTTTCCTTTTAATCCAATTTCTTCGAATCGATTGAGATCCAATAAAAATGATTTTTCGTTCTTATTAAGTAATAGAGAAATAATCTCATCATCTTTAATTCTGAATAATACATAAACACCTTTTTCTGGTGCAAAATGAACAGTTTTTCCTGAATGAATTGCTTCACTTTCTTTACGGTAGTTTAAAATTTTCTTTAAGAACGATTTCATTTCAATTTGATCTGAAGACAGGCCTTGTCCTGAAAATCCATTCACATCATCACCTTGCCAACCTCCCGGAAAATCTGTTCGGATTAAACCATGATCACCTGGTTTAGAATTTTCCATCAATATTTCTGTTCCATAATATATTTGTGGAATTCTTGGCAACGTCAGGATATAGTTCAATGCCATTTTAGTGGCAACTACATCTTCTTTGAGTTGGGTGAAAATTCTATCCATGTCATGATTGTCCGGAAACAACATAATATCGTTTGGTTTGGCGTAATGAAAATCATTTGCCAATCCTTCATACATCTTAACAAATCCTGTTTCCCACGTTTCTTCTTCATTTAAGGCCTCTACAATTGCACGCTGCATTGGAAAATCCATTGAGGAAGATAAATTAGATTTATATCCATCCCTGTTTTTTGACCCCTGTTGCCAGTAACCAACAAGCAATGGGTTGTAACTCCATTCCTCACCAACAATGCTGAAATTCGGGTATTCCTTCATGATTTCTCCAGCCCAATCGGACAAAAATTGTTTGTCTGAATATGGATATGTATCTTGTCTGATTCCTCCTAAATCCAGCGTTTCGATCCACCATATGCTATTCTGAATTAAATATTTTGCCAATAAAGGATTTCGTTGATTTAAATCTGGCATTTTTTTCCAAAACCAGCCATCACTCATTAATTTTTTATCAAAAGAAGCTGCATAGTTATCCTGATTGATAGTTCTTCTATGGTTCGTAATAACCGTACTGTCCATTTGAAATTCTTCTTGATAATGCACCCAATCTTTCATAGGTAAATCTTTCATCCACCAATGTTCACTGCCAATATGGTTTACAACCTGATCCATAATCAATTTGATGCCCTTTTCCTTAGCTTTTGCAGCTAGTTCTATATACTCCTCTTGAGTCCCAAAACGAGGGTCTACCTGATAAAAATCTGTCATGGCATAACCATGATAAGAAGTTCTGGCCATGTCATTAATTAACATTGGGCAAGGCCATATAGCTGTGAAACCCATTTGTTCAATATAATCCAGATGCTTAATAATTCCTTCTATATCCCCTCCATGTCTGGCGTAATCCTCATTTCTATCTATGCCCTGCTCTTTTAAACCATATATACTGTCATTAGATGAATCCCCATTTGCAAATCGATCCGGTGTAATCAGGTAAATAACATCTGAACTATCAAAGCCTGCTCTCATTTTAGAGCCAGCTCTTCTCTTTTTCAATTCATATTTAATAGATACATCATTTTTAGTGTTCTCGTTTGTAAAAATTATTTCAAAATGGCCTGAATTTGCTTTGGAAAGGTCTAAATTTAAAAATAGATAATTTTTATTCTTGGTTCTTTTTACTCCAACTAATTTTATTTTACCATCAACAATTGTTGGTTTAAATTCAGCTATATTTTCGCCATAAACCATTAATTCCAACTGATTATGATTCATTTCTGTCCACCAATAAGGCGGTTCAATTCTATCTATATTTTGAGCTTGCAATTGAAATCCGAAAAAAAATACTAGAAGAAATAAGGTATATTTCATTTAAATAAAGGCGAAAATTAAACTTTTACATATTGATTTGAAGGAATCAATATCTCATTATTATTCACAATCATTTTAATTTCATTATCAGATTCATTATAGAAATTACAAGCTGATTGACTCTTGTATACTTTTATAATATTTCCTCTGAAATTAATCGTAAATGAATACGATTTCCATTCTTTTGGAATTTGCAGATCAAACCTTAAAATACCATCTTCCCAAACTCGCATACCACCAAATCCCTGTACAATAGACATCCAGGTACCGGCCATACTAGTAATATGGCAACCTTCATTCACTTCATGATTGTAATCGTCTAAATCCAAACGTGAAGTACGTAAATATTGTTCATATGCCTTTGGAATTCTATTTATCGAAGCTGCCAATATTGAATGTACACAGGGTGATAAAGATGACTCATGAACAGTAATAGGCTCATAAAAATCGAAATGGTGTTCAATCTCATTTTTAGTGAATTTATCTTCAAATAAGAGCATTCCTTGTAAAACATCTGCCTGTTTGATATAACAAGATCGCAGTATTCTGTCCCAGGACCATTTTTGATTGATCGGTCTATTAGATTTTGATAATTCTTTAACGGGAATCAACTCTTTATCCAAAAAGCCATCTTGCTGTAAATATACATTGTGCTCTTCACTAAATGGAAAGTACATTTTATCAGCAACATCAATCCACAAATCAATTTCTTCAGCGGTTAAGTTCAATTTTGTTTTTAATCGATTAATATCTTCAGAATAATCGTTATCAACTCTTTCTAAACAATCTACAGTATACTCAATACACCATTTCGCCAAGTAATTGGTATAAAAATTATTATTTACATTGTTTTCATATTCATTTGGACCGGTAACACCTAAAATCACATACTTATTTTTTGCCTTTGAAAAATTAGCTCTTTGGTGCCAAAAACGAGCAATAGCAATCATTACTTCTAATCCATAATTGACAACATAATCAAAATCATTTGTATAGTTCACATAGTTGTAAATTCCAAACACCATGGCTCCGTTTCTATGAATTTCTTCAAAAGTAATTTCCCATTCATTATGACACTCTTCTCCATTCATAGTTACCATTGGATAAAGCGCCGCACCATTTGTAAATCCTAATTTTTCAGCATTTTCTATAGCTTTATCCAACTGATTGTACCGATATAACAACAAATTTTTTGCTACGTCAGCATCTTTTGTAGCCATATAAAACGGAATACAGTAAGCCTCTGTATCCCAATAGGTGCTACCACCATATTTTTCTCCGGTAAATCCTTTTGGTCCAATGTTCAATCGGGCATCTGTACCCAAATAAGTTTGATTCAATTGAAAAATATTGAAACGAATACCTTGTTGTGCTTTTATATCTCCCTCAATAACAATATCGGCCATATGCCAAATTTCTTCCCATGAATTTCTTTGTACATTTAACAATTGTTCAAAACCTAACTGACTGGCGACATCTACATTGCTAAAAGCAGCTTTAATCAAATCCTCTTTTTTATAATTCAATGAGCTTACATAACTACCGTATTTATATAAGGTAGCAATATCACCTTCAGCAACAGTTAATTTATAAGTATAGGTCAATGATTTTTCTTTCAATTTAGTTTGTTGCGAAACTTCAACTTTTTCGTTGTTCAGTTCTATTGAAATCTTCATAGCCGTACCTACATGAAATTCCGTTTTTAATGTTTTTGAAAGAATGTAGCCTTCATTATTGCCATCAGCTATTTGCAATATTTCCCAAAAGAATTCGTCATAATTGGAATCTTCATTAACAATCCCGGCATCTAAATATGGTGAAAATATAATTTCACCGGAAAAATTCACTGCCCTGATACTGTATTCAGTTTTATGTAGCTACAAAAGATGCTGACGTAGCAAAAAATTTGTTGTTATATCGGTACAATCAGTTGGATAAAGCTATAGAAAATGCTGAAAAATTAGGATTTACAAAT
>PVMS01156384.1_pt1 | contig 44283 bp, 41 predicted proteins | sample 1853461 | NCBI WGS metagenome assembly PVMS01 (sample SAMN08582032, study PRJNA380276) | Marine sediment metagenome, whole genome shotgun sequencing project. | isolation source: ocean sediment barecode stripped | collected 2017
CTCTCTTTTTCAGATCATAAGAAGCTGAAACAGACATATCTACTTCCTGAGCAACCGTAAAAAACGAGACGAACAGGATGGTTAAAGTAAACAGTCTATATTTATCAGGCATAAGCGCGGAGATTAAACAACCTTTCTAAGGTAACCGATTTTAAATTGTTATTCTGTAATAACTGTAATAATTTCTCTAATATTTCCATACTCAATTGGCTGGAATCGTGTAATAAAATTATATCTCCTTTTTGAATTTTACCGCTTATCTTTCTGAATACCTTGTCGGGATCTTTAGCAATTGTATCAAAGGATCTTATACGCCATCCAAAAGTTTTTAAATTCAATTTTTTAACCGCTTTGGAAATATTTGGATTAGTAACTCCAAAAGGTGGACGGAAAAATTGTAATTTCAAATTCGTGATTCTTTTAAAAACCTCTTGACCCTGCTCAATATCGCTAAGCACCTCTTTTAAAGATAGAAATCCATATCTATTAATATGACTGTATGAATGATTACCAATAACATGACCTTCAGATAACATATTTTTTACAAGTTCAGGATACTTTTCCGCGTTCTTCCCAATACAAAAAAAGGTTGCTTTCGCATCGTATTTCTTTAACAATTCTATGGCTTGTGGTGTAAATTCGGGATGAGGTCCGTCATCAAAAGTGATGGCAATTACATCTCTATCTACTTTAGAATTATTATGAAGCGCATTCATAAAATAATTCCATCTTATGTGGAAAGAACCAACTGAAGTTAAGATCAGCCATAGCATGATGATCCTGAAAAGCCACCAAAATGAAATATCCAGACTTATTCTCAATAATAGAAATACTATTAAAAATAAAATCGTAATAATATTAACATTTTTAAAGTTTAGCATTGGCCTAACAAGGTAAAACTGTGATACTCTCCCCTATACTGATTATATAGTAAAATGTTTTTTATTGCAGAATTCACACGGTCATTTAATTTCAGAATTTTAGGAATTTTTTGCTCTTTTATAATTTGACAAGCTGTCCAAAAGCCAAAAGCCGTAGCAGTATTATACTCGCCTGAAAGGTGTTTGTAATAAAGCTGTGGGGTATTTTTAAAAATAGTATCCTGAAGATTGGAGTAATAGTGATCGTAATCCACATCTCCATTTATACCAAGTATAACAACATCGATATCATTCAATTTAAGGTCATTACGATCCAAAAACCTAATTAATTTATTCGTTACATCAGTTTGATCAAGCCTGTTATAGGTCTTAACATCTTTTAGAACCGCATATGTATTTTTATTTTTTTGAGAATCCAACACAAAAAATTGTGCGCCTTCCCCGAAAACAGCACCCTTGGATTTAGAATTCAAAATGCCTTCACTTAGGGTCTCTTCATTTTTTACATGCTCAATTAACTTATAAAGATCTACTGTATAATCACTAATTTCATCCACACCACCAACCAATATATTATGAACATTATCCTCTAACATCATCAAACTATCAAATAATGACGACTCAAAGGAAGTAGCACTGTGTACATAGGTAACATTATATGATTTACAAGCCAGTCCCAAGGCTATTTGACCGCCAACGGTATTGTGTGTGGATTGTATAAACGAAGTAGGCGTTAAAAATTGTTCATTATTATCCACCATTTTTTTTAAGAAATTTTTTGAATCAATCAAACAGCCCATACCTGTACCCGTAATAATTGCTTCGGGATTTTCTACTCCTGCCTCTCCCAAAGCTACAGCAGATGCTACCACACCCATTCTAACCCCGGTTGCCATTCTTCGGATCAAATTTGGTTTTATATATTCCTTATAATTTGGTTTATGAACGAGTATTACATTGGTTTTCTCTTCAGTAAATCCGTCAAAGAAATTTGCATTATCTGAAGAATTTTGTACGGATACGTTTCCGATTCCATTAATATAACATCGTTTCATGCACTAAGATTTTGAAAATATCAACGTTGAACAATTACCTCCGAACCCAAACGAATTTGATAAAACATGATTTAGATCTTTCTCTATCACATCTATCACCGGAATAATATTAGATCCGGTGATCGGTGTCTCAAAATTTAAATTTGGGAAGATCTTATTGTATTGTAAAGCCAAAACCGAAAAAACCGCTTCAATAGCTGCTGCTGCTGCCAAAGTATGTCCGGTATAAGCCTTAGTTGAACTCATCTCCGGTATAGATTCCCCAAAGACCCTTTGTAATGCCTTGCTTTCTGAACTATCATTATTAGGTGTGGCCGTTCCGTGTGCATTGACATAATCAATTGCATTCGGGTTTAAATTTGCTACTTCCAATGCTTTTTTCATCGCCAGGGTAGCTCCTTCTCCATTATCCGAGGAGGCTGTTTGGTGAAAAGCATCATTTGCATTTGCATAGCCGGAAACATATGCGATAACCTCTTTATTCTCTCTTCTAACAATTTCTTCTGATTCTAAAACCAGGTAAGCGGCTGCTTCTCCTAAATTTAAACCATTTCTATCTTCATCAAATGGTCTACAATCTGTATCTGATAATATCATCAATGCATTGAAGCCATTTATTGTGAATTTAGATAAGCAGTCGGCACCACCAACAATTGCCCTGTCTAATTTTCCTGATTTTATCAACCGCGCTCCTAACATTATCGCGTTAGCAGAAGAAGAACAGGCAGTACTTATAGTAGTAACAAAATCAGTAATCCCTAATGTATTGGCTACTTTTGTAGTAGAATCGGAACAGGCGCGACTCTCAATATATTTTCTGTTTTCAGCTTTATCAAAACCGGTGAAATTATATTTTTCTGTCTTATCCATCCCGCCAACACTGGTAGCGGAGATGAAACCTGTTCTATAATCATTAATATTTTTGATATTTGCATTTCTAACTGCTTGTTTGGCCGCTATTTCGGACAACATTGCAGTTCTTGAATAATTATTTGCCAGGGGTAATTCCAGAATATTAATCAATTCACTATTGGTCGTTTTAACTTCACCAACTTTAATATGGTCTTTATGGATCGTATCAATGTTCTCTATTCTGGAAATTCCCGGTTTTTTCTGAATCAATGATTCATAAGTCTCCTCAACTGTGTTTCCTATGGAAGAAATAATTCCCATTCCAGTAATAGCGACGCCCATCTTCATGTTTATTTTGTTCGATGTTCAGCAATATATTTTGCCATTGATTCAACCGAATTGAAAATAATCTTTCCCTGCTTAGGGTCTGATAGTTTAATTCCGTAATCTTTATCCAGCATGACGATCAGCTCCAATACATCAATAGAATCTAATCCCAAACCATCTCCAAATAAGGAATCGTCATCTCCAATTTCAGAAATTTCAATATCCTCTAAATTTAGATTTTCTATAATTTTTTCTTTCAATTCCAATTTTAATTCTTCCATTTCAATCTTTATATAAATTAATTAAATTTTTTTCTGTATGTTCAATTTCCCCTTTTTCCGAAACTAAATATAAAAAAGCGTCATAGTCTTCTCCATCCACATTAATCCACCCTCCAAGAAGGGCTTTTGATTTCTCACTATGGATCAAACTACTTTCATATATTTGATGAAATCCGGCATTATAATTTTCAAAAATAAAAAAAGCATTCTCACTTCGTAATTCATATTTAATACTTATCTCACCCATAGTAATATTTGGTAAAGTATAAACAAATACTGCTGGACTTGGGTAATAATTATCCTTATCATTAATAGCTTCCTGATGTTTTCTGTCTGTATCTAAACTTGATGCGTTATTAGAAAACACCAATGCTACATTTCTTTCTTCCTTAAGAATATCTGAATCATTTAGTACAATTTCGGCAGATAAAAATGCAAGTTTACATAAATTATCCATTTTAAAAAATTTTGAATATTTTATTTCCAACTTTTTATAGATCAGCTTCAAAAACACTTTCAAATGAGAAGCATCATTACTAAAAATGATCTTACCATTTAGAGTAACCCTATTATTACTGATTTTACAATAGCTCTGTATGTATAGCTTTTTACTCAAAAATTATTTCTTTTTACATACTAAGATGGTGTGATACTCGCCAATTTCCACTTCTTTCTGGATAAAAAGTCCAGATTCTTCCACTAATTCAATTATTTCATCAGCAATGTACATTTTACTATTCCCATTGGCCAAAACCGTAAAATACAAAGAGGTTGCATGAAGACTAAACTTGGCATTTTTAAACTTCTGTCGATCCGTAAAAGTTTCCATGACGAACAATTCTGTTTCATAATTCATAGATGCAACACAAGTGGATAATATTTTTAGAATTTCTTTCTTTGAAAAACAATCTAAAAATTGACTCATCCATATTGCGTCTGCTCCTTCAGGAATTTTCGGATCTTCAGACAACCAATTCATTTCAACTCCTAAAATTCTTTCTTCAAGTCCGTTATTTTTAGCGTTGAGTAGTGCTTTATTCAATTGCCCCGGTAAATCAATGATCTTTACTATAACTTCCTGATCAAAATTGCAACAACTTGATGCAAACTTACCGGTATTTCCACCGATATCGAACAGTATTTTAGGACTGTTTTTAAAAACAATCTTTAATGCCTCAGTGAAGGCGTAATCAGAATAATGATGGTCAAAATCAAACCACGATTTTTGCACTTCAGGAGTTAATTGTGACAATCCTTCATATATAGTTTTCCAATCGCCTAACTCTTTTAATCCCTCCGGTTTTCCACTTTTTATAGAATCATTCAGATGATATAACCCCTTATAACATACATCGTTAGTAAAGTTAATATTCACCTCGGTGGTTTTATTATAGTTAAGAAAATATCCAATTTTCGTAAGTTCATATTTGTTTTGAGAGTTTATTATCACAATATCTGCACTCTCCGCTATTTCCAACAGGACACTTATACCATAAGCACTGATCGACAGTTCTTTTGAAATTTCCTCCAGGTTGACACCTCCCATTATTCTCCTTTCAAAAATGAGATCTAATATCCCTAGTTTTCTCAACGAAACTGTAGCCTGAAATAGAAATGGAGCAAAAGCAATTTTCTGTGCTTCTTGCATTGCATCTATTGCTTTTATTGTTTTATCCATCATATTTAAATAGTTCTATGGTTATTAATTCAAACTTACTTTTTTAAAAATTACAACAGAATTGCAACCTCCAAAACCCGAAGCTGTTTTTAAAAATATTTTCAATTCCTTATGTACGTTATCTCTAATTATATTTAAGGGTTCAGAAACTCCTAATTCATCAAATCCCAGAGATGCTATTAATGTGTTCTGTTGTAAAGATTCCATGCCAATTATCGATTCGAGCATACCGGAAGCCCCTAAGGTATGACCGTAATATCCCTTTAAACTATTCAAAGGAATATCCAACATTTTTAATCTGCCAAAAGCTATAGATTCCATTTCATCATTAAAAGGGGTTGCTGTTCCATGTGCCGAAATATAATCGATCTCATTCTCCGTAATTTGGGCTTCTTTTAAAGCCGATTTTACGCTTAAATATAATCCTTCTCCCGTTCTTGAGGGACCCGAAATATGATTAGCATCATTTGATGTTCCACTACCAATTATTTGAATATTACTTCTAGATGTCTCAGAAATAGAAGAACTTATCAGAGCACTTGCTACCGCTTCACCGATATTGATTCCCGTTCTATTTATCGAAAAGGGTTTGCATGGCTCATCGCTTAAGGCCTGAAATGACGAAAATCCTGATAAAATGAAATCATTTACAAGATCACCGCTTACAATAATTACATCATCATACATCTTAGACTTGATCAATCTATCTGCAACTGAGATAGCTAGCACCCCTGAAACACAGGCATTTGACAGTACTATTGCTTCATTCTTAAATTTAAAGAAATCCCGAACTTGTTCTCCTAAAGCATATAAGTAGGCTCTTTCCTTATCCTTATGGAATTTTGATCCCGGAGATAAGACATCCACATTCCCTTTGGTGGTTGCAATGATCAAACCTGTTTTTTCAGAGATCTGAATTTTCGACAACACATGTATCTTTGCAATAGAAAGGATCATCATTTTTTCTAAGGATGTGTATTCATCTGTATCTCCAATTTTTGAAAATTCAATATCCAGCTTTTCTTTATCCACAATTGAACTGTAGTAAAGTTTTCCGTCATTGCTTTTAATTTCAGCAATGCCTGATTTATTTGATAACAGATTCTTGAAATTAGTCTCACTATCAAATCCCAGAGAAGATATTATGTTGTGATGTGTTATATAAACCTGCCTCATATTTTTTCCTTTAACAGTCCGTTTCTTCTTTTCCAAGCTTCAAAAAAAGGTGGAAAATTTAAAGCGAGCGTTCCATTATTATCTACAAAAACCTGAACGGTTTTTCCAATACATGCTACCTCACCTTCCGGATTAAGTATCTTGTAGTTGAATATTATTTTTGCCGACACAGAATCTACAAAAGTAGTTTCTACAAGGGCAACGTCGCCATATTTCAATGGTAATAAGTGCTTACTAGACGACTCAACGATAGGAGTTACATATCCTTTTCTTTGCACATCTAAATAAGACAATCCATGCTTCCTTCCAAAATCCTCTCTTCCCTCTTCAAAGTAAGAGATATAATTACCGTGCCACACAATTCCCAAGGGATCTGTTTCATTGAATCTTACACGGATGGAAGTACTTTCTTTGATATTCATAATTAAATGGCATTTTTTGCTTTGTCATAAAAAATCGAAATCATCAGCATGCTCATAAAGAACAGTCCTAATAAACTAATTTCCGGAAGCACATCTGCTACACTCCCGCTTCTGATAATTACATCATAAAAACCGTTCAATCCCCAATTCATTGGAGAGATCACCGCAAATATTTGCATGAACTTTGGCATCATAAATACAGGAATCCAAATTCCTCCAACAGCGGCTAAAAGTACTACTAAGGTTGCCCCCAATGGAGCAGACTGCTCTTGAGTAGTAGAAAGGGTTCCCAACAATATCCCAATTCCAATTGCTGCCAAACTTGAAAAAATCGCAACCAAAAAAAGCAAGAAATAACTGCCGTTAATTACGAATTTCGGTAAATCCAAATATGGAAAGAAATACAAACCTACCATTAGGATCAATATAAATTGTAAAACACATATTGACAGATATACGAGAACCTTACTGCTTAACACAGTAGCATATGAAACAGGATTTGTTCTCAGTCGAACATAAGTTCCCTGATTCTTTTCTTTAACAATATTTATAGACAAAGGAATGACTATAAAAAAAATGGCAAATAATGTCCATGCAGGTACATTGTGTTGTACTGAGTTAGGTTTAATTTCAAAATCAGCATGATGTGGGTTTACTTCCCTAAATGTAAATATTTTTGAATTATCAAATAGTTCTCCATCAATTTCAAGTTCATTTTGAAACGTATTATAGATTGCCTTTGATTCTATTTTTGTAACCATTTTGTCAATGGAGTTTTTTACCTCATTTTTAAATGATAAATGTGCAGCAGGGTCAAAATACAATTTAATTTCTTGAGTTACAGCTTCTTTTCCCAGTTCCTCTTCTTCATTTTCAATTCCAAACTCGTTCAATATTTTATTTACATTTTGTGAAACTTTCGCATTTAAATTGGCCGTTAATCCTTTGGGAATTATGATAGCCATTTTGTATTTTCCTTTCAAAACCAACGTATTGGCTTGCTCTTCATCAATCTGTTGACCATTAATATCTTCGAAAATTTCAAAAGTATTGGCCTCCTTTAAGCTGGAGATTATTGATGATGATAATTCATCGTCATCTAAATCAATCAGAATGATCGGAACTTTAACATTATCATCTTTAACAAAGGAACTATTTTGGATTAATGTAACCGTAATAACCAGAACTAAAGGCATTAAAAAGAGTATTACGAGACCTCCGACATCTCTTTTTATAAGTAAAAACTCCTTAACTATTGCTATCCATAATTTATACATAATCCCGTAAATCTCCACCTGTTAAACTTAGATACACATCTTCTAACCTACTGGCATTCTCGACAGTTGTTATCAACTCCTTCGGTGTACCTTTTGCTATAATTTTTCCACTATCTATGATCGCTACTCGATTACAAAAATATTGAGCCTCCATCATGTGATGCGATGTATAAATAATAGTAGTTCCTTTAGCATTCATTTTCCTGAGATGTTCAATGATAACATTCTTAGACTGTACATCTACACCAACCGTTGGTTCATCCAAAAATAAGATCCTCGGATCATGTAATATTCCAGCAAGCAAATTCAGTCTTCGTTTCATTCCACCGGAAAATGTTTTCACTTTTTTATCGGCAAACTTTAAAAGACCCAGGTCTTGTAGTGAGCTTTGAATTTTGTTCTTCAAATGTTTTCCCTTCAATCCAAACATTGCTCCAAAATACATTAAATTTTCAAAAGCTGTGAGCGTAGGATATAAGGCATATTCCTGAGGGACCACCCCAATCAAATATTGAATTTCTCTTTTATTTTGTTGATAATTCAGTCCGTCTATTTCAATAGAACCAGAAGTTGGTTTTAACAAACCGCAAATTAATGAAATTAACGTAGTCTTCCCTGCTCCGTTGGGTCCCAATAGTCCAAATATTTCAGAATTACGAATGGTTAAATCCATGGGAAGAACAGCATAAAAATCGGAATCTTTGTACTGTTTGGCCAGTTGACGGATATGAATTATTGCCTCATTCATTTAAGCGATTGCCTTTTTCAATTTCTTAAAGATTTTTTCTTCTTTGTCTGCAATGATCAACAACTGATCTGCAACATCATTATATACATCATCTTTTGAGCTTCTATTTTTATAGATTCGAGAAGCATCCAACGCAAAATCTCTCCACATATCACCGATCACAGTCATTTCTTTGGATAATTCTGCTAGTTTCTCATTGTTCAAAACCTTGCTGGATTCCTGCAAAAAAGCTGCATAGATATATCTGAACCCACCTCCCCCGGTGCCAATTTCTTCCTGCATTCTTACAATTTGCCCCAGATAATGATTGGCTTTCTTAATGCCCTTTTTCTCAGGCCATTTCCGGATAAGATTTGCTGTATATCGTATTCCCCTAACGCCTAGAACGGGCAAAACTCCCAACATTTGATTACATACCTGTTTTATACCTTTAACAATTGCGGTTTCCAATTTCAATTCTTCGGGAAAACCAGTTGGATAATAGATATGGCCTTTCGGGGCAAAAACTCCTTTTGCAAAACGTACTTTTTCTAGTTCCTTTTCCGTTAAAGCCGTAACCGATTCCATAACAGGATCACTTATCAAATAATTACCGCCCTCCTTTCCATAGACCACAAGATTATGTGCATTAAAATGGAATCTGAATTCATCAGGGAAATAGATCAAATTAAAAACACCAACCTGAAGCCCGACCGGATTATTATTTTGCAAATTTTCATCTAACCGAACTTGTGCTTGTTTAGGGTTCTTGAACTTTTCTCTTTTTATTTTTATCCCAACTCGTTTAGCAAAGTTTTTAAATATATGTCCAGGCATTATCCTGTAGGTAAATGAGGGAGCATGATTAACCATTAAAAATGGTATATAGAGAAAGATCAGTCCGCCACCTATGCCGAAAACCATGGGTTCGCTAACTTCAAATCCATTGTGTTTCATTAAATTAGAAACCACTCCATTTTCGCAGTGTGCTGCCTGGTGATGTGTAAAACTAAGCTCCATTTATTTTGTAATAGATTTTAATTGATCAATACTGATATCAAAAACATCGGCATATTTTTTTAAAGTTCTCAGGGATAACTTTCTGAAGATCGGTGGTTTAAAATGACGTTTCACGCGCCATTTCCAAATCCCAACATAACTTGATAAGATATTGGGATCCATCTTATGCATTTCCATAAAATATTCAATGGGGCTCGTTTTTCCTTCAACTACTCTGATCCTAGCCTTTTCAGTTCTCTCACTAATATCACGCATGGCATTATCTAAGGCTATCTTTTTTGGATCCCATCCCGAACTTGTTGCTGTCACATAATTACCTTCGTCATCAACAGCATAGTATAGATCCTTAAAGTTACTCTTGTCCTGCGGCACCTCACTTTTTTTCATGGATCCTTACTTTAATTCCTTAATAAATAAATTTATTTCACAAGATAATAATTCTTTTTCACCCGTATGCGTAGTACATTTAATCGTAGAAATTTTATACTCCTCGGCGTCATATCTGGATTGTAGAACCGCCTTTGATACAATTAGTTCCCCAACTTGAGGACAATGTGAAACGATTACTTTTTTTATGGCGCTGATAAATCCGATCACGTTGTTGTTTTTACCCTCCAAATCATTCGAATCGAAATAAGTACTTCCTAGAATTGCAGAGCAAGTTTGCGCAGCATTCTCTATCAATCCCACCTCAATAAAAATACTATCCGAAACAAAAATACAATCTTCTTTAATTTCAAAAGAAGTAATAACCTGATCCTCTTCTAATACCAAAACTTTATCCACCAGCAAAAATGGTGCTCTGTGGGGCAAAAAATTAGAGATATCTACTTCTTTTAATCTATCCATTAGCTAGAAATAACCGTTTTCATCTGGCAAGATGCAATCTTCTCGTTTCGTTCACTAAATACTATAATTCCCACCAGGGTAACACCCATGAACTCCTGTATAATTTGTACCTCAGTAGAAATTGTTTCATTGAGCAGTGGTAGTTTTAAAATTTCAACGTTCTTTATCGCTCCAATATATCCCGTTGGAGCATCCATCCCTTTCAAAAAATACTCGTAACCCGTATGTAATGCCACAGTCTGTGCCATATTTTCAACTAATCCAGCTTCATTAAGCGTAGAATTTTCAAAAAAAATATTGTCCTTTTGAATCGTTAAGGAAGATATCGCTGCACTTTTAGAATATGATCTAAGCGTATCGACCATAATAAACGGGTCTTTCTGAGGAATTAAGTTTTTAATGTTTGTAACAGCTTGCAAATTTATTTATTTTAACATACAGTTAAAAGAGCGTAATGGTATAAAAAACGAGCACTTTCCGGAACAGAGAGTAATATTTTATCTCCTTTCTTTAATTTACCAGAGTTCACCAATTCTTCGAGCATAATATAAATTGACGCTGCACCAATATTTCCTACTTTATCCAAATTCATAAACCAATTATCCCAAGGAATTATAACATCTTGATTAACCATTTCCTCATACAACCTTTCTTTAAAATAATAAGAAGAAACATGAGGCAAATAATAGTTTATCTCTTCCGGTGCTACACCGTGTTTCTGAATTGCTCTTTTTAAACTGTCAACTCCTTTAATTAGTATATTTTCACTTAATAACTTTACATCTTGTTTAATGGCGAAAAGAGATTTATCCGCCCATGCATCTGAAGGATATTCGCTCCAGGGTTTTATTTCCCCATTTTCCAATTTATCACCTCCCGCATACATACAAGCCTCTAACTCAAAGGCATAAGAAAACCCTTCCATCCATTCAATTTTCAATGGATTATTCCCTTTAGGTTCATTTTCTAACAAGAAAGTTCCGGCACCATCAGAAAGCATCCATCTCAAAAACTCTTTATTAAAAGCTAAAATAGGTCTTTCCTCCAAACTAATAAGATGGGATATTTCATGTTCAAAAATATCGGACTTCAACCAGGAAGAGAATCTTTCAGAACCCGTACAAACTGCATTAGACACTTGATCTGCCTTAACCGCTAAATAGCCATACTTCAAAGCACTCATACTGGAACAACATGCGCCGGTTGATGAATTTAATTCCATATTACCGTTTTTCAACAATCCATGGACCATGGCCGCATGTGATGGTAAAATTTGATCCGGACTAGTTGTCCCGCATGAAAGTAATTCTATTTGATCACATTTAAAATCATCATCACAAAGTAATTCGATTGCTTCTTTGGTCAACTCCGCATTATTATGTGTCAAATCTCCATTATCATCAATGGCATAATACCTGGTCTTTATTTCATTATTTCTTAGAACAATTCTTCTCGCTTTTGATTCCTGCCCGTTGATAATACCCAATTTTGATTCCATTTCGTCATTACCCACAGGTTGATTAGGTAAAAATCTTGAAACTCTGGTTATATATACATTGTTCATTTTGAAATAGCTACTTTAATTCAACGGACGAATAATAACTTTTGTCTCTTCCAATCTTGCCCATTCGAGGTATGAAAGTTAGCAAAAATAACAAAAAAACTATTGGGGCTATAATCCAAATAGCAATTATTAAGTATATATTGAACATTTTGATCCAAGGTCTTCTTTCTTTACTATTGGCTGCTCCTTTAGTAAAAATAAAGTTTGACCATTTACCAAATAAAAAATTAGCACGTTTATCCATTACAATAAGGAAGGGTTTTATTTTTACGGCATCTTTTTCCAGAAGTTCCTTCTGAAGATCTTCGTAATTACCATCCATCAAATTCTTAAGAATTATTGGGCTAAATTTTACTGATTCATCAATATCCTTATCAGAAACACCAGGTTTTGGAAAGATTCCTAAAAATCTTTTTTTAACCCCTGTAAACATCCATTGTATTATTGTGATTACACTTATATGGTTAATATGTCTATCGACCAAAGCAATATTACCCACTAATTTTGCCTTATTATTTACCAAAAGCTTTTTAACTTTTTCATGTGCCATGATCCACATATTTCTGGATCCGATCACGGTAATCACCGGCGTATTTTGGAATAATTGTTTCGAAATCTCAGCTTTTAAAAAGGAATTAGTTGGAATTGATGGTGTTAGATACCATACCTGATATGATAATATTATGAGGTCGTATTTCTTTTTTAAAATGGGATTATCCAGATCTATTAATACGTTTGGAATTTGAAGAAAGGTCTCCGGAAAAATATTATAAAAATATTTTCGATCCCATGGAAAAGGAAAATCATTCTTTAACTTTATCTCATAAAAAGTTAAATCCACCTCTTTTGAATCGTTTAGATTCCGAGTAACATTTTTAGCGATCTCCAACAGTTGACCGGATTGCGTATAATAAATAACGAGTACTTTTTTCAAAATAAATTTATTTTTGTTCGGCCCAAAAATCAAAATAATTAAACCATTGGTAAGGATACTTTTTTAAAATCCAAGTGATACTTTCCGTATAACTTTTAAGTAAATCCTGGGCATTTCTAGCTTTAAACTTTGCCTCACGCGTATAAAGATGGTAGTGTTTTGAAGTTTCTTTCATTACATAAACAAAAGCAACCGGTACTTTTAATCTAGACCCCAACAGAAAGGTTCCTGCCGGGAACTTGGCTTCTTTTCCTAATAGTTCTTCCGAAAGAATTTTATTCCCTTCAAAATACCTGTCTCCGGTAAAACAAATTAATTCATTATTACTCAAAGCATTATTAATCTCAAAAATATGAGACAGGTCCTCTTTAACTAAAATAACTTTTAATTTTGATTTTGAAGAAACAGTGTCCATATATTCTTTAATTGCTTGATCCTCATTGTCCGTTGTGACCAAATTAATTTGTGACAAATCATCGATCTCACTAAAAAAATATTCAGCTATTTCAAAATTACCTACATGAGCACTAATAAGAATACCTCCGTTCTTATTTTTTAAAAGATTCTTTAAAATATCCACTCCGTCAAATTCGTAAGTAAATTTATTTCTGAGTCCGGAAGAAATTGCAACTTTATCAATAATAGTCTGACCGAAAACACAATAACTTCTGTAAACTTTAAAAACACTTTTGAATTTCGAAAATCCGAGTCGCTTGTGAAAATAGTAAAAATTTGCCTTAGTACCATTAATCGAAAAAAGAAGGAAGTAAAAAGCAACGAAGTACAGAATAAAATAAGCTGATCTTATGCCCAAGTGTTTTATAAAAAAAATAAAAATTTTATATCCTAAAACTGCCCCCCTCGATTTACCATCCCACTGAGCCATCAGAATTAATTTTTTAATTTACTTTTTCATCAATTAAATCATAAAAATTTTGCAATGTTATAATACTCACAAAGTCTTCAGCATCCAATTTTACATTAAAGTTGGCCTCTACCGAAACCACCAGATCCACATAATCCAGACTATCCAACTCCAAAGTATCTTTTAAATTGGCTTCAGGTTGAATTTCATCAGCATCCACTTCAAATTCATCTTCAAGGAAGTCGTTAATTTTATCTATAATATTACTTTTATCCATATTCTATTTTAACTTTTTAACAATTATTGCCGAATTTGTTCCACCAAACCCAAAGGAATTGGACAAAAATACATCAATATTTTTATTTATAGTTTGTGTAACTAAATTTAATTTTTCTGAATCAGCATCTTTTTCATCTAAATTTATATTAGGAGCAATAAATGAATGCTCCATCATCAGCATGGAGTACACAATTTCACTCGCTCCAGCCATCCAGCATTCATGTCCGGTCATTGATTTTGTAGAACTAACCAAGGGTCGATGTCCACAAAAAACTTCACATATTGCCTTTGCTTCATTTTGATCTCCTACTGGTGTGGAGGTAGCATGAGCATTTACATAGTCAATCATATCCGGCTTGAATTGCGCTTGATCCAAAGCCATTTTCATGGCTCTTGAAGGACCATCAACATTCGGATTTGAAATATGCTCACCATTAGATGAAAAACCATAACCAACAACTTCACCCAAAGTATCCACTCCTCTTCTTTTTGCCGACTCATAGCTTTCAAGAATGAGTGTTGCAGCGCCTCCGCTGGGCACTAAACCATCCCTCTTACTATCAAAGGGTCTCGAAGCTTCCGTAGGAGCCTTTTCATTGATCGAAAAAACGCCCAAACCATCAAAGCTACCCATGGCATATTTATTTACTTCTTGGGCACCACCACAAATAACGCAATCTTGTAAACCACTTTTGATGAGGTGATATCCTAAACCAACAGAATGCGAACCACTTGCACAAGCCGCGCTAACGGTCAAATTAATTCCCTTCAAATTGAAGATCGTTGATAAATTCATTGTAACCGTAGAATTCATTCCCATAAAAACAGCACCAGAACCTACCAAAGTAGTGTCTCCTTTTTCTCTTATTTTATCTATGGATTCCACAACAGATTGTGCTGTACTATCATTACCAAACAAAATACCAACTTCATTATTATGTAAGAATTGCTCATCAATCTTCGCATTAGAAAGAGCTTCTATGGTTGACATGTACGCAAAACGTGACTCTTGCCCCATACTTAACCTCTGTCTTCTTGAAAGTAATTTTTTAATGTTAGGCTCAGGAACCATTCCTGTTAAGGCTGATCTATATCCAAAATCCTTGCGCTCCTGATCGAATACAATTCCAGACCTGCCATTATACAATGAATCTTTAACTTCTTGTAAATTCAGACCAAGACAAGAGTAAATACCCATACCAGTTATTACAACTCTTCCCATTATTCAAGAATAAATACCTCCATTAATATTTATAATTTCTCCTGTAATATAAGATGCTTTTTCTGAAACTAAAAATGACACCAAGTCCGCTACTTCCTTCGCTTCACCAAATCTATTTACAGGAATCATTTTTTTTAATTCTTTTTCATCCAGATCTATTGTCATATCCGATTTAATAAATCCCGGCGCTACTGCATTTACAGTAATTTTTCGTTTTGCAACCTCCTGAGCCAAGGCTTTAGTTGCGGCAACTATTGCTCCTTTTGCGGCAGAATAATTAGTTTGACCAGCCGTACCTTTAACTCCGGATACGGATACCAAATTTACAATTCTACCATATCTATTTCGTAACATGGGTTGCATTAAATGATTGGTCACGTTAAAAAAACCACTTACACTCGTATTAATTACACTGTCCCAATCTTCTTTTGGCATCCACATAAATAATCCGTCTTTTGTAATTCCTGCGTTATTTATAATCACTTCAATAATTCCATCCTCATTGTTCTGTTGCCATTTAGAAAGTTTATTTTTTACTTCCATTGCATCAGCAACATCAAATTGCAGTATTTCTCCCTTTGCTCCATTTGCCTGAACCAATCTTAAAGTTTCCTCAGCTGCTTCTTTATTCGAGTGATAATTTATAATTATATAATAATCAGAATCTTTTGATAATTGTACACATATAGCCCTACCAATTCCTCTTGATCCTCCTGTAATTAGTGCGCTCTTCATTTATTTCTATTACTTAATCTCAACAAAATTCTCGGCATTCTGATACCATGTATCACTCAATACCTCTCCTTTGGTGTTGATGAATCCCCATTGTTTTTTGTAACCCACCCTGGATAATCCATTTGAAAAACCAACTCTACTTAGAGAAACATCCCCTCCAATAAAGGTCAATCCACCAAAGCTGGATTTAATGATATATTTATCCTCAATTACCAGATCTCCTTGTCTGTTTATAAATCCCCAAAGCTTACTTATCTTAACTGGTGCCAACTCATCCTTACTGAATATTTCGGCATCTCTATACTTTGCTTCGATCACAACTTCTCCACTTTCATTGATATAGCTCCAAAGTTTCCCATCATTAGTTACCGGTGCTAATTCGTATGAAAATTCTTTCACTTTAGCATATATTGGTTCTATGGCCCATTTTCCTGTTCTATCAATAAATCCAACCAATTTGCTTTCATTTCTGGCGATCGCTAAATTCTCTCCATCATCAAAATTCCAAATTTTTGTTGCTCCTTCTACTTTTGTAAATACACCATCGTTCATTAACCCAAAAGTTCCATCCTTTTTTACCGGAACAACTCCCTCCGAATAGTGCCCCACAAATTGAAATTCCATTTTTAAATATTCTTGCCCTCTATCATCTATCATTCCCCAATTTTCTCCTAATTTAACACTGGCATGACCATTGTAGAATTTTAATATCTTATCATATTTTGGTTCCACAACAACTTCACCTTGTGCATTAATGAGTCCAATATCGCCATCTCTATTAATATAGGCCAGACCATTTCTGAATCTATATTTCTTATCGGAGGCAGGCATCTCAACTTCTTCACCTTTTTTATTAATATAGAACCATCGTTTATCTTTTGAAACCAATGCCAAACCACTATCAAATGGTTTAACTTTATCAAAATCCCTTTCGATAACAAGTTTGCCGCCACTATCGATAAATCCTGATACTTTTTTTGCTATGAACAGCTGCTAGTCCATCAGAAAAGTTAAATGCACCTTCATAGCTAGGTTCAACAAGCCAGCTTCCATCTTCTTTTAGGAAACCATATTTACCATCTTCTCTGACCAAAGCTACTCTTTGGGCAAATAATGTTTGGCACAATAATATCATTGATACCAGTAGAACTAATTTTTTCATTTTTGAAAGGTTTAGGTTAGTAATCGTTAGTTCTATTTCAACCTATCTTCATAATAAATTCTTTCACAGCGTTAACATATGGGTACATGACCATATCTTCTTTAAAGATAGGCACTATTTCTCTTATTTGTTTGTATAGCTTTGATGTTTTGGTAGAAATCTTGTCTTGATACCCAAGATATTCGATGGCTTGAACCACTGCAATTAGCTCAATAGCGATGACTTCAAAGGCGTTTTCAATCACTTTTTTAGTCATCAGTGCTGCATTGGTTCCCATGCTTACAATATCCTGATTGTCATTATTATTCGGTATACTGTGTACATACATAGGATTCGATAAGGTTTGATTCTCGGCTGTAGTTGAAGTTGCCGTGAATTGCACCCCCTGCATTCCAAAATTTAGACCCAATTTTCCCAAATTAACAAAGGGTGGTAGAATATCGTTTAATTTATGATTCAAAAGATAATTTAATTGCCGCTCAGACAGCATGGTCAATTTCGTAACAACCATTTTCAATTTATCCATCTCCAATGAAATATAATCTCCATGAAAATTCCCTCCATGATAGACATGTTCATTTTCAACATCAACGATAGGGTTGTCATTTGCCGAATTAACTTCCTCAATTAGAATTTTTTCCACGCCATTTAAGGTATCCAGAACGGGGCCTAAAATTTGTGGTACACATCGCAGTGAATAATATTCCTGTACTTTCTCTTTAAAAACTGAATCGTGCGATTCACCATTGTATAGATAATCTTCCCTGTTTTTTATTAGTTTGCTATCTACCAATGCCTCACGCATCATTTTAGCAATTCTTTGTTGTCCTTTATGCTTTTTGGTCTCATTCAGCTCAGATGACAGATGATCTCCATAGGCATTAACTATTTCATTAATTGCAATAGAACATCCTACAATCCAATCCAATAACTTCTTTGTGTAGATGGTATTTACAATTCCTATTCCGGTCATTACGGAAGTACCATTCATTAATCCCAATCCTTCTCGAAGATCAACGGTTATTGGAACTAAGTTCTCCTTTTCAAAAACTTGTGATGTTGGCAAAAGTTCTCCTTTATAAAATACCTCACCCTCACCAATTAGAACTAAAGCCAAATGAGCCAGTTGCACCAGATCTCCACTGGCACCAACACCTCCATGGGAATATATAAGCGGTGTAATATCTCTGTTTATCAATTCTATCATTAAAGTCACCACAGAAGGATGAACTCCGGAATTTCCCAAACACAAAGTGTTTACTCTGGCCAACATGGCAGATTTAACATATATCGGTTTTAAGGGTACTCCTGTTCCGGAGGCGTGACTTCTTATTAAATTGTATTGTAGCTGGATCCTGTCCTTGTTTTCAATTTTATACTGTGCCATAGGCCCAAAACCTGTATTAACACCGTATATTATCTTGTTTTTTGAGAACTCCTTTAAAAATTGATAACTTTTATCAACTCTATCAAAAATCCGCTCGCTTAATTCAACTTTATTATTTTTAAAAAGAACATTAAAGAAATTAATTAATTCTAATTCTTTATCTATTTCCAACATGTTTAATTTTGTAGTTTGTCTTAAAACCTCAAGGATTTTATCTATTTTTACTGGACAAATTTAGTATTTTTTATTTATAAAATCTCAATTTAAAAATGATAGAAGAATCCGTCGAGGTACTCGTTATTGGCGCTGGCCCATCTGGTTGTGTTTCAGCAGCTTATTTAAAAAATAACAATATCAATGTTAAAATAGTGGAGAAATCCAAATTTCCAAGATATGTGATCGGTGAAAGTTTATTACCCCGTTGCATGGATCATTTTGATGAAGTGGGATTGTTAGACGTTTTGAAATTGCAAAATTATGAAATTAAACGTGGAGCGAGATTTTTAAGAAAGAATGAAGTGTGTAATTTTGATTTTAGTTTAAAACATACTGATGGTTGGGATTGGACATGGCAAGTGCCAAGGGGACATTTCGACAACGTATTAGCTGAAGAAGTACAGAAAAAAGGCGTACCCATTGATTTTGAAAATGAAGTTGTGGATGTAGTATTTGACGGAAGTAATTCAAAAACAACTGTAAAGGACAAAGAAGGTAATATAAAATATATAAATGCAGAATATATTATTGATGCAAGTGGTTATGGCAGGGTATTACCAAGATTATTAGACCTCAAAAAACCATCTTCATTACCAAAACATTCATCCATCTTTACAATAGTTAAGGATATCAATCGCCCTAAAGGAGGTGAAGGCACTCTAATTACGTTTGATGTTGTTGACCTGCAAACATGGTTGTGGGTTATTCCATTTTCTGATGGCACAACAAGTATTGGTTATGTTGGCCCTACAGAGTTTATCAATTCGCACAAAGGCTCTACTACTGAAATGTTAGCAGAAATGCTCAAGCTTTCTGATTATTTTTATGACAGATTTAAAGACGTTCCACACAATTTTGAACCAAAAATCATTCAGAATTTTTCAACCGCTGTAAAACAAATTTACGGGAATGGCTTTATTTTAACGGGAAACAGTGGTGAATTTTTAGATCCTATTTTCTCATCGGGAGTTACTTTTGCGACGGAAACAGGTTTATTAGCTTCAAAATTGGTTACAAAAATAATTAAGGGTGAAGATGTTGATTTTGATAAGGAATACGTGGAACCAGTTCAATTCGGAGTTGATGTATTTACCTCCTATGTGAATGAATGGTATTCAGGCAATCTTCAAAAATTATTTTTCCATCGTCCTGAAAACCCTCAAGTTAAAAAACAAATATGCTCAATTTTAGCAGGTTATGTTTGGGATAAAACAAACCCTTTTGTAACCAAACATAAACGAATTGTAAAAACTGTTGCGCATATGATCGAATTGGAAGAAGAGAACCCTAAAACTTAATTATCAATTGGAATCACTGGTTTAATCAAACCAAATAGTGATATATTTTATTTTTGCGTTGTCCGGAATTTGATCCTGACTAATCTTACGCATATCGAATTCATCAATTTTCAAATCCTTCTTATCCAAAGCTATTGTGGCATTAATTTCATCAATAAACAAGATTGCCGTAGAAAAAGTTGGTTCAATTTTATTTATGGAATAACTATCTAAAACATCAATAAATACGGATTCAGTTGTTATACCTCTCTCGGTTAAATACGCATCGCTAAACACCTGAACACTTTCAATCGTTTTGGTCGTATCACTTTCAAAACTCGGTTTGATCGTCAAGATGTGGTTTCCTCCCGCTTCATAGATCTTATATTCTCTAATTACATCCGAATCTTCAGGTAATTTTACAATAGAATCATTTTTAAAAAGAGTATGTATCTCATCAATTTGTGTTTTATTATTCAACTTACCAACTTTATTTTTGGCCATTAAGCTTTCATCTTGATTAGTACATTGAACAAATATTAAACTCAAGACAATTATTGTAATTACTTTTTTCATTCTCATTTTTTTATTAATACTTTATTTAAAATTCCAAAAACACCTCTAATAAAAGTAGCACTCGTTACCAATTTTATAATAGGGTTAACTCCGAACTTCTTTTAGAAGATGAACTTTTTTCCTGTTTAGTATCCTTTTGATTAATTTTTATGGCTGATATTTTCTCATTTAATATTTCATAGGCACTTTCTCTGTCGACTTCCTCATTATACTTCCCTGCTATCTTTGACAAATCTAATAGTTCTTTTAGCTCATTTCCCTCTAAAATACCCATTCTACTCATTGGTGCCCGCAACATGGTTTTTGCCAATGGTGTTGGGATTCCTTTTTCGCTTAAAGCGGATACCAAAACCTGACCAATACCAAGTTCCGTTAAAACCTTATCGGTTTTATAAAATGGCGAGTCGGGATAATTTTCTGCAGCCAATTTAATCGCCTTTCTGTCCTTTGCCGTGAAAGCTCTTAAAGCATGCTGCACTTTCAATCCTAATTGGGATAGAATATCAGAGGGTATATCCTTTGGGTTTTGTGTTACAAAATATATTCCTACTCCTTTTGATCGGATCAATTTAATGATACTCTTAATTTGATCGAGGAGTGGTTTGGATGCATTCTCAAAAACCAAATGTGCTTCGTCAATAAACAAAACCAATTCCGGGCGATCACTATCGCCCTGTTCCGGAAACGTACTGTAAATTTCTGCTAATAATTGCAGCATAAAAGTTGAAAACAGCTTTGGTCTGTCCTGAATATCAGTAAGTCTTAATATAGAGATCACACCTCTTCCCTCATCATCTATTCTGGTTAGATCATTGACCTCAAAAGATCGCTCACCAAAAAACAATTCTCCTCCCTGTTGTTCTAAGGCGACAATTTTTCGTAAAATCGAACCGGTAGACGAAGAAGAAATTCTACCATAGTCCTTTTCCAGTTCACTTTTCCCTTCTTGGGTTGCAAATTGAAGCACTTTTTTAAAGTCTTTTAAATCCAGAAGTGGCAGATCATTATCATCGCAATATTGAAAAAGAATGGCCATAATTCCACTTTGAACTTCTGATAGTTCCAGAATTCTCGATAATAAAGTGGGTCCAAATTCTGAAACTGTTGCACGTAATCTGGTTCCCTTTTGTTCTGAGATCGTTAATATTTCAACCGGAAAGCTTTTTGGTATAAAGGGCAAACCTATTAACTTATGTCTTTCATCTATTTTTTTATGTCCCGGACTCGGTTTTGCAAGACCACTTAGATCTCCTTTAACGTCCATTAGCAACACAGGAATTCCATTTTCAGATAAATTTTCTGCAAAAACCTGTAAGGTCTTTGTTTTTCCCGTGCCGGTTGCTCCGGCAATTAAACCATGCCTGTTTACTGTTTTTAAAGGAATTTTTACAAAGGAATTGGTTAAGGTTTCCTCTCCAAACATAGCGGCACCCAAAGTGATATAATCCCCTTTGGATTCATATCCCTCTTTTATAATTTCAACAAGATCACTTTTAGCCGGCATCACAAATTTTTTATAAAAATAGTTTTTAAAATTTGAATTGAAAAATTTTAGCCGATCATTTGCTTAACTTTGCGCTCTTATAAAATATACTTTGGACAATACAACCCAATTACAAGTCAAAAAGGGAGAAATGCTTCCATTGATGGAAGAATTCTACACCATTCAAGGGGAAGGTTTTCATACCGGAACTGCAGCTTATTTTATTCGAATCGGAGGTTGCGATGTAGGCTGCCATTGGTGCGATGTAAAAGAAAGTTGGAATGCGGATCTGCATCCTCCAACGAGTTCAGATCTGATCGTTGAAAATGCCAAGAAATACACCAAAACGGTGGTTATTACCGGTGGAGAACCTTTAATGTGGGATATGGGTTATATCACCAAAAATCTTCAAAATGAAAATATCAGAACACATATTGAAACTTCGGGTGCTTATAAATTATCAGGAATATGGGATTGGATCTGTTTATCACCAAAGAAAACGAAATTGCCCTTGCAAGAAATTTACCGTGAAGCAAATGAATTAAAAATGATCATTTATAATAAAAACGATTTCAAATTTGCCGAAGAGCAAGCCTCTAAAGTAGATGAAAAATGTGAATTGTTTTTACAGCCTGAATGGAGTAACCGCGAAAAAATGACACCACAAATTGTCGATTATGTAATGAAACATCCCAAATGGAAGATCTCCTTACAAACACATAAGTATTTGAATATACCTTAATTATCGATCGGAACCACAATCCTGAGGGTATCCCAGGCCAAAAACATATTTACCCCTTTATCGGTTTTTTGAAATGCAATTGAAAAGGCTTCCAAGGATTTTTTTTCGTGACTTACCGGTATTTTTATACGAGCAACATCGTTCGACTCCTTATAAGAATATGCTCCCCAAGCATTGACAGCAGAATTCAATATGATCGTCCACTCTTTTTCTCCGGGAATTGTAGCCAAACTATAAGTACCTTGTTTTACTGCCTTTCCTCCAAATTTAATATCTTTATAAAAGGTAATTTCAGTAGCTTCATTCGCACCCGTACGCCAAATTTTATCGTTTGGGATTAACTTGTTCAAAGATCTTCCTTTTAGCTGTGGTCTACTGTAAACAATTTTTATCTGTGTATTCGAGTCATCATGAATACTTGGATAGGAGGCAATGTCCATTGGACTTTTATCTAATCCGTCAAATTTTTGAGCACATACATCAGTGCTTGAGAGTATCATAAAGGCAATAGTGAACGCTGTAATTAAAATTGATTTTTTCATGTTTGATCGATTAATTTAAATTCAAAAATAAAGTATTTTTTCATAATGATGCGATTGGTTAGCAAAATTTGCATTTTTCAATCAAAATATTACATATCCAATATAAATACTTATTTTTAGTTAATATTTATAAGCATTTATAGACTTTATGTTTTAATATAACAATCATAATCTCATATTTGCATCGTATTTAAAACAAAACAGAAAAGATTATGTGTGGAATTGTATGTGCTTTCGATTTAAAGGATAAATCAGAAGTTTTAAGGCCTCAATTATTAGAAATGTCGAAAAAAATTCGACACAGAGGGCCGGATTGGAGCGGAATATATAGTGATAACAAAGCAATATTGACTCACGAAAGATTATCAATTGTTGATCCAGTATCCGGAAAACAACCTCTTTTTAGTGAAGATAAAAAATTAGTCCTGGCTGCAAATGGTGAAATTTACAACCATAGAGAATTGCGTAAACAATTTGAAGGAAATTATAATTTTCAAACAGAATCGGATTGTGAGGTCATCTTAGCATTGTATAGGGATAAAGGTGTTGAATTTATTGACGAAATGAACGGAATATTTGGTTTTGCTCTGTATGATGTTGATAAAGACGAATATTTTGTTGCCCGTGACCATATGGGTATCATTCCTCTCTATATAGGATGGGACGAAAATGGCACTTTTTATGTTGCTTCTGAGCTTAAAGCTTTGGAAGGTGTTTGTACTAAAATTGAGTTATTTCCTCCGGGACATTATTTGTCGAGTAAAGATGGTGAATATGTTAAATGGTACAATAGAGAGTGGACCGATTTTGATGCTGTAAAAGAAAACCAAACAAGTATAGATGAATTGCACGATGCATTAGAAGCTGCTGTCCATCGCCAACTAATGTCTGATGTTCCTTATGGTGTACTCCTTTCAGGAGGATTAGATTCATCTGTAACTTCTGCAATTGCAAAAAAATATGCTGAAAAGAGGATAGAATCCAATGACACACAAGCGGCATGGTGGCCACAACTGCATTCATTTTCTGTAGGTTTAAAAGGATCTCCGGACCTGGCTGCAGCACAATTAGTTGCAGATCATATCGGTACGGTGCACCATGAAATAGAGTTCACCATACAAGAAGGTCTGGATGCAATTAAGGATGTAATTTACAATTTAGAAACTTATGACATCACTACCATCAGAGCTTCCACACCAATGTATTTAATGGCTCGGGTTATTAAATCTATGGGAGTTAAAATGGTGTTGTCAGGAGAAGGTGCAGATGAACTCTTTGGTGGATACTTATATTTTCACAAAGCACCAAATGCACAGGAATTTCACGAAGAAACTGTGCGCAAATTAGATAAACTACATATGTACGATTGCTTGCGTGCCAATAAATCGCTTGCGGCTTGGGGTATTGAAGGTCGTGTTCCTTTTTTGGATAAAGAGTTTATGGATGTCGCCATGCGTATAAACCCTGAAGACAAAATGATCAATGGCGAAAGAATGGAAAAATGGGTTATCCGAAAAGCTTTTGAAAGTTATTTACCGGAGAGTGTAGCATGGAGGCAAAAAGAGCAATTCTCAGATGGTGTTGGATATAGTTGGATTGATACCTTAAAAGAAATGGTAGATTCTGAAGTTAGCAATGAACAGTTGGCAAACGCTAAATATAAGTTTCCAATACAAACACCAACAAGTAAAGAGGAATTCTATTACCGCTCCATCTTTGCCAAACATTTTCCATCAGATACAGCCGCACTTTGTGTGCCTCAAGAAGCATCTGTTGCTTGCAGTACAAAAATTGCATTGGAATGGGATGAAGCATTTAAGAATATGAATGACCCATCAGGTAGAGCAGTGGCAAATGTTCATGATGACGCATATGTTTAAACCTGAGTTTGAACTACATTTTAATCCTCAAGGTTTTTAAATCTTGAGGATTTTTTATACAGGTTAAATTGTATATTAGTCACCCAAAAAATAAAACCAAATATTATTTTAAGCAGATTAATTATATGCGATTTTATGTTTTATTAATAATAATTTTATTTGGTAAATCAATTGCTGCCCAAACTATAGAAGGAGTTATTTTAGATTACAACACGAAGCAACCTATAGAAAAAGTGAATATTTTTTCCGAAGATAATTCAAAGGGAAGCTTTACTGACGAAAACGGTCTGTTTGAAATTGATGTAAAACCGAACACAATACTATCCATCTCTCATATTGGCTATCTCAAAAAGGAGGTTCCTATAGATCAATTTATGAGCAATATAAAGATCTATTTGCAGCCTGCTCCGATCCCGTTGAATGATGTTCAAATTAGAATTACCAAGAATAATTTATTAAACATCTCACAATCTGCTTCGATTTCCACTCTTTCGGAGAAACAAATTGAAGAGCATATACCCAGATCTATGGCGGAAGCAATGATTGGAACAGAAGGTGTATGGATGCAAAAAACAAATCATGGAGGAGGCTCTCCTTTTATCAGAGGTTTAACAGGTAATTATGTCTTACTCCTTGTTGACGGGATTCGAATGAATAACAGCACTTTTCGCTATGGACCTAACCAATATTTTAATACCATTTCCCCTTTTTCGGTAAATTCTATTGAAGTGCTACGGGGTGCCGGGTCTGTATTGTATGGGTCTGATGCTATAGGTGGAACCATTAATATCAATACAAAAAACCCTTCCTTTAATGATAATAAAAAGATAATTGGAACTGTGATGGGACAGGCAATGAGTCATCAAATGGAATACACCGGTGCCTTAGAAATTGGAGGAAATCACAAGGATTTTGCTTTTATAGCCAATGGAAGTATTCGAAATTTTGGAGATAATTATGCCGGAAACGGGATTGGTTATCAACGTCCGTCAGGTTATACAGAAAAAGATTTTCTTTTTAAAGGACGATGGAAATTTAAAGATAATAGTAAGCTCACTTTCAATTATCAATGGCTTGGACAGGATGATGTTCCTCGTTATGACCAGGTTACCAAGAAAGACTATGAATACTATAATTTCACCTTACAGCAAAGGAAACTTGCATTTCTTAGATATGATAAGGAATGGAAAAATTCCTCTGTCAAGACGCTTCAGATAACAACTTCCTATCAGGAATCCAATGAGGAGAGAGATACGAAGAAAAATGAGGTGATCACACAAAAAAATGAAAGAGATGATGTTTCTACACTAGGTCTTACTTCTCAAATGGATGCTATTCTTTTTCAGCGAATTGAGATGGTTGCAGGAATAGATTCTTATTTTGACAAAATACATAGTTCCAGAAATATTAAGAACACCGAAACAGGTGAAATTATCATTTCTCCACGGGGTTTATATCCGGATGGTTCCAGTGCTTTAAGTGCTGCAATTTATAATACATACTTATACGATATTGATCGATGGAATTTTCAATTGGGATGGAGATATAATTACACCTTAAATAAAATAGAAGATAACATTTTAGGTCCTGTAGATCAATCCAGTTCTTCTTTGATCGGAAAAGCCAGTATTAACTATCAGATAAAAAACCATCATATTTATACTACCTTCAACACCGGGTTTAGGGCACCGAACATCAACGATCTAAGTTCCTTAGGAGACTTTGATTACGGAGTGGAAATACCAACAAATGATCTAAATCCGGAGACATCAACGAATTTTGAAGTAGGTTACAAGATCGCGAAGAGAACGTTTAGTTTTAATGTGGCCTATTATTATTTACATATCAATGATCTTATTGACAGGGTTCGCGTGGATAATACCGACGATATTTATAAAAAGGCAAATGTGGGTGAAGCGTATGTAACCGGGTTTGAATTAGGGTTTCAAACCCAATTATCTGCCTATCTATCCATAAACGGCAGTATGACCTATACTTATGGAAAAAATATCACTAAAAGCGAACCTTTTAGAAGAATACCACCATTGTTTGGTGACCTTTCCCTTCGTTATGAACGTAAGAACTATTTCATCATATTACAGAATCTTGCGGCAAATAAACAAGATCGCTTGTCAGGTGGAGACATAGATGATCATAGGATTCCCGATGGCGGTACACCTGGCTGGTACGTGGTTAATATTAAATCCGGAATGGAATGGAAAAAGGTCAGTTTTAAGCTTGCCCTTAATAATATATTCAACCAGGCCTATCGCATCCATGGTTCCGGTATTGACGGATTGGGAAGACATTTGGCAGCCTCATTAAGTTATCATTTTTAACTCGTAATATCTCGTATTTTGACAAAAATAAAATCAGGAAATTTATCAGTTCTGATTAATGTGCGTCTCAGGTTAGAGTTGACAGGTTTTTTAGTTCTTCCTTTTTTAAATTTTTCCTAATAACATAACCTTTACATGTTCAATTATATATACTTCGAAATCAAAAATCCTTGTTCCTTGTTCATTATTTTTTACTATATATTTTAACAATTTGATGTTAACTATCGTTCGAGCAAATCATAAATTTAAAATTTACTAATTTATGAAAAGATTCAATTTAGAAGATAGACTTGTAGAATTTTCAGTTTTTATTATTGAGATAATCAATGAAATGCCTAAATCGAAGGCAAGCAATCATTTATCCGGGCAACTTATTAGATCTGGAACTTCTGTATCACTGAATTATGGTGAAGCTCAAAGTGGAGAGTCAAGAAGAGATTTTATTCATAAATTGAAAGTTGTCCTAAAAGAACTGAGAGAAACATTTGTAGCTCTAAAAATTATTCACCAGGCAAAACTATATAAAATTGAGGGGAAAATTATTCAAGCTAAGAAAGAGAATAATGAGCTTATTTCGATCTTTGTTAAAAGTGTACAGACTGCTCAGAAGAATGAAAAATTGAATAAACCTTTTGAAAAAAAGATTAACCGGCACCCTATTTAAGAATTGACATTAAATGAATTTCGAACAAGGAACAAGGATTTATGATATACGAGGTTTGTACATCCTTATATAGGTTGACTGTACGTCTCAGGTTAGAGTTGACAGGTTTTTTTTAGCTCTTCCTTTTCTCTTACTTGCAAAGTTCCATAAAATCTGAACTTGTTTTGAATTAGAGTTTAAATAATCTTGAAAGAACCTCAATATTTTTCTCAAGTGTAAGTTTCTGTGCATCGGACAAATACATGCTATCCAATCGATCCTGATATGATGCCGTTATTTTATATCGCACCATCTTCAGTGTTGAATTGATCATTTGATTGGCTTCCGAGAATTCCTCCTCCACAATTTGGAAATTGGAAGGAATCCATTTTTTTGGAAACTTCCCCTTGTATTCTTTTTGTTTTTCAAACAGTAACAATTCTTTTTTTACTTCTATTACGATCTCTTCATACGAACCAATCACGTTGCTTCGTATCCAGTCTGATACGCTTTTCTGATCTAAGGTCAATAACGCGGTAGTAAACTTTTTATGATCATTGTAGATCATGACTTGTTTAATTATGGGCGAACAATTAATTATTGCTTCTTCTATTTCTTCGGGAGAATATTTTTCTCCATCTTCCGATATTAAAAGTGCCTTTTCTCTTCCAACTACCACTAAAAAATTATCTTCATCAAAGAAACCAAGGTCCCCCGTAAACAACCATCCGTTCTTTAAAGTTTCATTTGTTGCTTTTTCATTTTTATAATAGCCTTTCATCACATTATCACCTTGTATCACTATTTCTCCTTTCACTCCTCTTGGCAGTTCCACACCATTTTCATCGCATATTTTACAGGTCATATTACCCAATACCTTACCTGATGTTCCCATTTTATGCTCAAAAGGAGTGTTGGTGGAAACAATTGGAGCCGCTTCTGACAATCCGTATCCCTGATATACTGGAACCCCGATCGCTCTAAAAAATTGTTGCTGTTTGATCTCGAGCAAAGCACCACCACCAACAAGAAATTCTATTTCTGACCCAAAAATCAAACGAAGTTTTTTAAAGATCAATTTCTTAGCTATAATGTAATTCAAATATGTACTTAACTGTACAAGCATCCCGGGTTTTTTATAACCATCTCCATTTCTTAGAATCGCGGCATTCAGACCTCTGTTGAATATTCCTTCAATAAATGCTCCTTTAGCTCTAATACCTTCTTCAAATTTATTGATAAAATTACTGGTCAAAGCAGGCACCGTTAAAAGAAAATTAGGATTAGCTTCGGTCAAATTGATTGGAATATTTTTTAAGGCATTCATACTACCTCCCCGTGCATCAACAAAATGTAGAGAAATTCCCTTGACCAAAGAAGTGAAAATACCGACTGTATGTGCAAAAGAATGATCGGTTGGCAAGATAATAAGTGTTGATATTAACTCTTTAATTCGAAAAGTATTTACTGCTTCATGGCTATTGGAGAAATAGTTCAAATGAGTAAGCATTATACCTTTCGGATTACCTGTGGTACCGGAAGTATAGGAAATAGTTACAAGGTCATCTTCTTTAATATTCTCTTCAATTTGATCAATTTTCAGACGATTCCCTTCCAATCTTTCTTGCCCTAATTGGTACAGGTCACGAATAAAAAGCAGTTCCTTTTCATCAAAATCATGAGTCTTACATTGCTTAGATATTTTTTCTGATGGCAGATCCAAAACAACTAATTTCAGATCTTTATTATCATATTTATCCCACCGGGAAATAACCTTTTCCAAAGTGTTTTCAGAAATTACAAAAAGCTTGGTTTCGGAATGATTAACCCTAAATGATATTTCTTCAGGCAAAAGTTTAATAGAAAGAGGAACTGAAATACCACCTGCGTATAGTGTTGCGAACTCAGAAATGATCCAATCTGTTTTTGCCTCCGATAAAATTGCCACTTTATCTTGATAAGCAATATCAAGAGCTATAAAGGCGGATGCCAGTTGATGTGATCTAATTTTAGCATCCTTAAAAGTCGTTCTGATCCATCCAAACTCACCTTTTTGACTCAAATAACTTTTGTTGGCATATTTTTGGGACGCCTTATTGAGCATATTGAAAATAGTTCTTTTTGTCATGTCTAAAATTTAATGAATTAGCTAAAACTCTTTATTTTTTCAATTGCTTCTTTATACACCAGATCAAAAGTCTCTTGAACATTCAATTGATCACTGTTTATTTCAATTGCATCAGGCGCTTTTACGAGTGGAGAATCTTTACGGGTTGTATCTAAATGGTCTCGTGTTATAACATTTTCCAGTACAGAGTTAAAGCTAACTTCATCTCCTTTTGCAACCATTTCATCATACCTTCTTCTTGCCCTGATATCCGGATTAGCTGTCATAAATATTTTTAATTCTGCATCAGGAAAAACAACGGTGCCAATATCTCTGCCATCCATTACAATACCTTTGTATTGTCCCATTCTGTGTTGCTCAATGACCATCTTTTTTCGCACGGCCGAAATAGCCGCTATTTTACTCACTTTGTTTGAAACATCAATACGTCTTACTTCGTTCTCTACATTTTTCCCGTTCAAATATATCTCAGAAAAACCCAAATCGCCATTGAAAACAAACTCAATATGAATTTTTTCTAAATTTTTAACTAAAGAAGCTTCGTCAATATCATCATCATTTATAATATTGTTCTCCATGGCATAAAGAGCTGCAGCCCTGTACATTGCACCGGTATCTACGTAAAGATAGCCAAGCTTATTAGCCAGTTTTTTTGCCAGGGTGCTCTTTCCTGTAGATGAATAACCATCAACGGCAATAATAATTCTTTTTAATTCCTTCATATTAAAAACCCTTTCTGGTTAGATCCATTCGTAATGTAAATGTACTTGAATTATCTGCCGGATGATATTTTGTATAGGCATAATCCAATTTAAACCTACCCATCTTCAATCCAAATCCTGCAGATATTCCGGCAAATGTTCTGCTTTCTGTAAGGCCTAATTCTGCCGCTCTTCTGAAATTATATCCAAGTCGGATATTAAATCCCTTATCGGGGAAAAATTCCGCTCCAATCACTAAATGCCGAATGGCATTTGTAAAAAAATTAATCTCCTCATCCTGAGTATTTCCATCCAGATCGGTATGACCATTAGAAGGGTTGGGTTCCGCAATATTCCATTTTTGTAAATTGTTTATGGTAAAGTGCCATTGTAAAGGCACATCTGTAAGCTTATATGAAGCCCCCACAGCGATTTCTAATGGTAAACTTTCTCTTTTTTCATCAAAAGGAGAGATTTGATATCCCAAATTTCTTATCACCGCAGTAAATGAATAGGGTCTAAAATCTGTAAAATAATAAATTCCAAAATCAAAAGCTGCTCCGTTGGATGTGTAATTGTCAATTTTTGCACTGAGGATCTTCGCATTGGCACCTACATAGATATCGGACCTCGGAATATTGTATGCATAACCCACTGAAAATGCAAGATCACGAGCAGTAAATTCACCGGTCTCATTTCCAAATTCATCAGCTCCTATAAACTCTCCATAATTAATATAATTAATACCAACGTGTATGGTACCAATTCTTCTATTGATGAGGTGTGCAAAAGTGGCACTTCCAATATTTACTCCAGCCAAATAGTTAACATAATTGAGTCCAACCTGGTTGTCCATAAACCTGCTAATGGTTGCCGGGTTCCAAAGTGGTTGGTTCACATCATCCTGTAAAGTGAGTATATCACCTCCTAAGGCGGCCTGATGCGCAGATGTAGGAATGTTTAAAAAGTTAAACACTCTTTCTCCTCCAACCTGTGAATATCCGAGGAAAGAAATAAAAAATATAAGTCGAATTACAATTTTCATAAACAACTGTAAACTTAAGGAATTTAGGTCTACCAAATAAACACAGTAATACAATTGTTATTGCCCATAAACATCTGAATCATTCGAGGGTTTCATCTTTGAATAAACCCTTGTCCAGACCTGGAATCAAACGCAGAGCATTTTTATAATATACTTTCTTTAAAATTTGATCCGGCAAATTTAAACCGTACATGGCCCAAAAGGCGTGATATTTTTTGTGATAAGGAAAATATTCGTCATCTGATTCTAAAACTCTAAAATAGGTTGGGAATTCCTTTGGTTTCCAACTATCCTTGCCGAACAAGATTCGATCCTGATATTTTTCAAAAAATATGTTTGCGAACTTAGGTTGTCGCCCGAGTTCGGCAATTATAGCTCCAATTTCCACATTCATATTTGGCATCTCGTCTAAAAGCTCACCTAATTTCCCCAGATCATTTGCGTACCAACCCATATGGGCATTAATAAAAATTGTGTTTGGGTTGTTCTTGAACATATTGTGTTGTTCCTTAATTATTTGCTCCCATGGCACCGGATCGGTGGCACCTCTTTTTCTTCTTGGATGTGTTTTTAATTCCAGCCAACGCTCATTATCTGAATCATATTCGTCCCAAAAAGATTTGGGATCCGCCGCGTGGATGAGGACCGGTATGCCCAATGCCGCACATTTTTCCCATATGGGATTTAATCGCAAATCATCAATGGCTACTCTTTTTCCATTTGTGTCCTTATTTCGCATACCCAGACTTTTATATACTTTTAAACCCCTGGCTCCATTCTTAACATCCTGTTCCAATTGATTAGCCGCATTCATTCCCCAATCCTTCTTACCCACACCATCAAAATCCACATTAGCAAAAACCACGAACCTATTTGGAAAGTTATCTTTTATATTCTTTACCGATTTTAGTAAAATCTTGCCTGATCTTCCGCTTAAATTGACCATGATCATCATATTCAAGGTGTCCATAGCTTCGATCACAGGAGCGAGATCCTGATCGGACATATTATATTGATGACCGTGAACATCTATAAATGGAAACTTGGCTTTTTTTACGATATGTTTTGGAACTACAAGAGTTGGCGTTGGGTTGTATTCTTCAAAGGTCAAGTCGTCTTGGGCTCTTATACATCCCGACAGTAAAAATGCGAGGACATAAAAGATAATTAGTTTTAAGTTCATCAGATAGTTATTTGTAATTTACTCAAAAATAGTGAACTGCATAGAATAATGAATTATTTGCTTTTAATTATTTTACAAACCAAAGCACCGCATAGGATAAGACAGTATCAAATAAATAGATATCGCTTGAAAATTACCCATAAATATGTACTTTAGTGTTTATGAAAGCAGTTCAGCGCAAGCACATCGAACGAACTATCGACCAACATTAGTAGAAAAATAATCAAATTCTATCAATATGAAAACCACATTCCTCATCATAACGCTATCGCTGATAACATCTTTATCTCTTTTATCACAAACCTATATTACCAATGTAACTATTGCGGATGTGGAAAAACTACGTTTAGTTTCCGATCAAACTGTAGAAATTACAAATGATATAATTACAAACATTCGACCAAGTCGTAAAATGAAAATTCCAGCAAACAGTATTGCAATTGATGGAACCGGAAAATTCTTGCTCCCTGGATTAACTGATGCACATGTGCACTTCTTTCAAAGTGGAGGCTTATATACTCGTCCTGACGTTATTGATCTGAGAAACAATGTGCCTTATCAAAATGAGATCGATTATTCATATCAAAATATGAACAAGGTATTGCAGAGGTATTTACAAAACGGAATTACTAACGTGATCGATGTGGGTGCGACTTATAACTTATTGAAACATAGAGCAAAATTTGAAAATAAAGACGAACTGCCATCCATATATATGACCGGACCATTGCTTACTACCTATGAGCCATCTGTTTATGAAAATTTAAAAGATGATGAGCCATTTCGTTTAGTGAAAACTGAAGAAGATGGCAGAAAAATGGTGCAGGAACAATTGCCCTATCATCCCGATTTTATTAAAATATGGTATATCGCCAGTAATGGCAACACAAGTGCTGAAGTAGGAGCAAAGAAGTATTTACCAATTATCAAAGCCATAATTGATGAAGCGCACAAAAATAAATTAAAAGTAGCTGTTCATGCTACTGAACGGATTACTGCACAATTGGCTGTAGCAAATGGTTGTGATTTTTTAGTTCATAGTGTAGATGACGAAGTAATAAAGGATGATTTTGTTCAATTACTTAAAAAAAATAAAACAATCCTTTGCCCAACATTAATAGTTCATGATGGTTATGTTAAAACCTTTGGTCAGAAAATGGTGCTGAGCAATTTTGAATTAAAAAATGCCGACCCCTACCAACTGGGTACTTTATTGGATTTAAAGCATCTGCCTGATACATTGCTTATCAATAATTACAAAAACGCTTCAATATCCATGGAAAGTGCTCTGTTAAAATCTGATTCTATCAGTATGGCAAATCTTAAAATATTGTCCGATGCCGGAGTACTAATTGCAACAGGTACAGATGCAGGAAATATTGGAACCCTACATGCTTCTTCTTATTTGAGTGAATTAAAAGCGATGCAAAAAAGTGGGATGAGCAATTGGCAAATCTTACAAGCTTCAACAATCAATGGGGCAAAAATTCTGAATAAAGAAAATGAGTTTGGAACTGTTACAATTGGCAAAAAAGCAAATCTGATTTTATTAGATGCAAGTCCAATTGAAAATATTGAGAATATCACTAAAATAGTTTACGTAATTAATAATGGGGTGGTTTTTAAACCAGATACATTAATTAAAGAAACACCCTTCGCTTTAGCTCAGCGACAATTGAATGCGTATAATTTTAGAAATATTGAAGCCTTTTTAGAACCTTATGCTGATGATGTTGAAGTTTATTTGTATCCAGACAAGCTACTTTATAAAGGTAAGGAAACCATGAGAAAAGAATATTCTATCATGTTTGAGAATGTCCCCAATTTACATTGTGAATTAAAAGAAAGAATTATTCAAGGCAATATTGTTATAGACAAAGAACGTGTACAATTTGGAGATGAAATAGTTGAAGCAACCGCCATTTATCATATTGAAAATGAAAAAATCAAGAAGGTCTATTTTATTCAATAATTTGTAAATCCCCACAATTATCAAATACTATGGAATAGAATCCCGGCAGGTAACAATTGGTAGCGTAAATTTGAATGTCATAAAAAAAAATTGAATTATAAACTTTAGATATAAAAAATTAGATCAAAATGGATAATAACTTAATTGCTACACAAAGCATAGAAATAAACACAAATGCTGAAACCGTTTGGGAAATTCTAACCAATCCTGAAAAAATTAAGATCTATTTATTCGGTACGGAAACTATAACTGACTGGAAAATTGGCAGTTCAATAATGTTCCAAGGTGAATATAACGGACAACGATACAGAGATAAAGGAAATGTCATCGAAAGTGTTGAAAATAAAGTTTTATCCTATAATTATTGGAGCGGTTTTTCCGGACTTGAAGACAAACCCGAAAACTACTCATTGGTAACTTACCAAATCGAAGATAATACAGAGAACAAAGTTAAATTTACCTGGACACAGAAAGGATTTGCAAATAAGGATGGTCAATGTCACACAGAACAAGGTTTGAAAACAATGCTGGAACAAATAAAAAAATTGGCTGAAGAATAAAACTACCGCCATAAACAAATATTGGGCGTTTAGTAAATACCCGACTGAATGGGCTCAGTAGTTCAGGCAAAGTATAATAATGAGGATGATTGCAATAATAATCTTAATTTCTATTTTTAATTTGAATATTGGTTGGTCATCTGCTTACTAAAGAGCAAAATGTTTAATACTCCCCTTATGGGAAGTCACACTATACAGGAATGAAACTAAGAAAATATTTAGAAAACTCTTGAGATTATACTGAAAAATCGAGTGATATTGCGAGACAGCTTAATTTTGCCAGAATTGGAATAGTCTTATTGATTTTATTATCAAGTAAAGATGCAGAAATTAGTGATCTCTATATTTTATTGCCGTTGATCACAATATCAATTTCTCTTTTCATTGATTTTTTGCAAAATGCGGTTGGTGCTTTTTTATGGAAAGATTTCTACAAGAAAAAAATTGAGGAAGGGATGAGCGCTGATGCAGAGGTAAATATTGAGGAAGAAGATAAATGGAGAAAAAAAATTAATGGTTTTTATTATTTTAAGTTTATTCTTCTGGTTATCACCTATTTACTAATTATTGGGTCATTATTTTATAAACTTTATTATTAGGTACATATGATCATATAAAAACATTCACCAGAAAAATTAATCCAAAATTCACATATAGTCCATTAAATCCGCAACAATGAGAAATTCAATTATTCCACTCCTGTTCATACCTTTTTTACTTATCGGTCATCTGCTGTTTAGCCAGGGTCTTAGTTCCAGTCAAATAGACTCGATAGTACAAAGATCTATGACCATGATGCCTCATGCCGGTTTAGCTGTTGCCGTAGTAAAAGATGGGAAGGTGGTCCATGCAAAGGGTTATGGAGTAACCTCAATCAAAAGTGGAGAAAAGGTGAATGAGAATACACTCTTCGCAATTGCTTCGAACTCAAAGGCTTTTACCACTACTGCATTGGCCATGCTTGTGGATGAAGGAAAACTTAACTGGACGGATAAAGTAGTTGATTATATACCGGAATTCAAAATGTACGATCCTTATGTCACAGAGAACTTTAATATTCAGGATCTGCTAACACATCGAAGCGGTCTGGGTCTTGGAGCAGGTGATTTAATGTTCTTTCCGGATGGTTCTGATTTCACTGTAGAAGATGTTTTAAAGAGCTTTCAATATCAGAAACCTGTTTCCGCATTTCGCACGAAATACGACTATGACAATTTGTTATATGTAGTTGCAGGAGAATTAGTTGCAAGAATTAGTGGAATGAGCTGGGCTGATTTTGTAGAAAATAATATTATGAGGCCAATCGGAATGATAAGATCTGCAGGAGTTTATCAAAGGATAGATGATAAAAGCAATGTTGCATTTCCACATTCTACGGATAAAGGTAAACTCAAACAATTGGAACCCTATTTAAAAAATGACGAGACATTAGGTGCTGCAGGAGGAATTTATTCCAGTGTTAATGATCTAAGCAACTGGCTTTTTCTTCATTTGAATAATGGCAAATATGGTAAGGATCTTAAAAACCAGTTAATTTCTGAACAAAATCATTCAGAACTTTGGAAACCACATACAAATATCGGGTTCAATGTAGCACCGGATCTTCCATATCGAACACACTTTCGTGCATATGGTCTTGGCTGGAGTCTTTCGGACCGAGCCGGTTATGTAATTGTTGAGCATGGCGGAGGACTACCAGGAATGCTGTCAAGAACCATTCTAATTCCGGAACTAAATGTTGGGTTGGTGGTATTGACCAATACAGATCCCGGTGGATATAGCTATTGGACGATCGCAACGGAAATTGTTGACGCCTATCTGGGAGTCGAAAGAAGAGACTGGATCTCATTCGCAGAAAAGAGAATTTTGGAAATGGAAAAAGAAGGTGATTCTGTAACAACAGCTGCTTGGAATATCGTATCTCGTGCAAATTCCGGCGAACTAGATTTCAATGACTTTGTTGGTACTTATCGCGACAATTGGTTTGGAGATATAGAGATCTGGTTGCAGGATGGAAAATTATGGTTTAGATCACTGCGTTCTCCGAAACTAACCGGTGAAATGTTTTTTTACAAGGCAAATACATTCGCAATAAAGTGGGACTATACGGATATGCCTTGTGATGCCTTTGCTATGTTTGGTTTGGACGAAAATGGAAAAGGAATTAGTATAAAAATGAAAGGAATTTCTCCAAATATAGATTTTAGTTTTGATTTTCAGGATCTGGACTTGCAACGAGTAAAGGAATAGAAATATTTTTTCACATATGTTAGACAGCTAACATTTCTTTGACAGTAGGATATATAATTTTGGTTTATTATTAATTTAAAACTATTATTATGAAAAAATTATTGTCATTTAGTTTATTCGCCATTGTATTTTTAGTTGCAACAAGTTGTTCTGTTGATGAAGCCAATGATACAGATTATTTACAAGAAAGTAATGACTCATTTCTTAAACAGTTATCAAAAAATTCCTTAGAAAAAGGCAAAAGGCCTCAACCACCAATTTGGGTAGATTGTACCTTATACTCCGGAATTGTTGTCCCGGCAACTTTTAAACCCAACGGTGATTCTTTTGATGAATTGTATGCAGTTGACGGTGGAACGTTTATGGGTGGAGTACCTCTAATATCAGATTCAAAACCGGGAGATAAGGATTATAACGGAGGTCGTTGGCATTTGAATGTTCTAAAAGACATGAGTCTCAAGGAAAAATATTCAAAGATCTGCTCGGATGAAGATCCGGATTTCGATGCTGGAGATTTTGAATCCACAAAGGATTATTTTGAATGCCCACTACGACCAATAAACAACCAATAATACGCTAAGCCTTAGCCAAATTCTTAGAAAAACAAAATCCAACTTATAAAAACAGGTTGGATTTTTATTTTTGCAACTATTATCGATTATCTTTTTTTGATATGGGAAGGGCAAGGAGAATAAATTAATCTTAATTTTTATCAATACCCAACACCTTTCCAAGCTCAATTTTCCTACCTACCATTCTCATTTCACCATAAGTGAATTTCTCATCAATTTTATTTTTGAGTTCTGACAAACTCTCAAATTTTGAGGCTTCCATTATTTTTTTTAGTTCCAGATACTTCTTTTTTGGCATTAAATCGGTTATTTCTAAATCTCCTGATGCGACGAACACTGCCAGATGACTTTCAATAGTGCCATTAACAAGGCCTCTTTTTTTAGCAATCTCAGGAATAGTTAATCCGTCTTTGAACATTTTATAAGACATTTTCCGGGTCTCTCCTTTTTTAATCTTTTTCTCTTCCAGAATATCTTCCTTTGGAGCGATGCTGTTATCACTGCAATATTTCCTTATTATTTCAAGGATTTGGTCTCCGTATTTTTGCACTCTGACTTTTCCCATTCCATTGATCTTACGCAATTGTTTTGTTGTAACAGGAAGTTCTTCACACATTTCATATAGTGATCTTTGTGTAAAAATTTGATATCTTTCCACATCTTGCTCCTCGGCAGAAATATTTCGCAATTCTCTCAACTCCAAAAACAATACAGAGTGCCCTTTTGTAACGGTATAATCTCTTTTAACTCTGGGAACCTTTCTTTTTTGCAAGACCGCTTTTGCCCGTAATTCTGAATATTTTGTTATTGTAAATCCTTCTTTTAAACCACTGAGGCAATATAGTTTGTTCATCATCAGTTCATCAAGTATTTTCAATTGCTTCCGCATGTCTTTATCCACTGATTTATTATCTGTGGAATAGGTCAACACCTCTAAAGGAATTTTAATTTTTTCTTCTGTAAATTTTATATAATAGCTTATACCTTTTTCTATTCGTTCTTTAACCAAAATATCTTTTTCCGGTTCATCTATTTTCTCAGTTAAATCATTCAATTGCTTATTAAATCCTTCGCTTATTTGTAATAATTTTATAATCCCATCATCTTTAAGGCTCGTCAATGGTTCAATTATTCGCCCTTCCAATCTGCTTTTATTTTTGTAATAAATGTCTATCAAACGTTTTACCGGAAACAAAAAGGCGTAATAATTAAATAATTCATTAATAAGATTTAATTGATACATTTTCTGAGATTCATTTAATACCTCCTTATTTGGTGGATTTTCTTCGACATCTTTAGTGAAGGAAGTAACTCTTGCATCGTTAATAATACTTCTTCCACTAATCTTACTTTTTAATACAATACCTTCTAATGTCCTACATCTACTCAAGGCAACATAGGTTTGGCCATGAGCAAAAGACGCTTCTGCGTCAATAATAGCTTTTTCAAAGGTCAGTCCCTGGCTTTTATGAATCGTTATTGACCATGCAAGTCGTAACGGAATTTGAGTAAAAGAGCCAACAATATTTTCTGATATTTCTTTTGTTTCCTGATGGATAGAATAACCCATATTTTCCCATATTTCCGGTGAGCATTCAATATCGAAATCGTCATTCGGGCAGCGAACGATTACTTCTTCATTGGTCAATCTAGTTATTTTACCGATTTTCCCATTAAAATATCTTTTTTCAGGAGCACTATCGTTTTTAATAAACATCACTTGAGCTCCTGCTTTTAATTCTAACTCATCAAGTGTTGGAAAAGAGTATTCCGGAAATTTACCTTCGACTTCCGCGTTATAAAAAAAACTTTTACTTTTTATTTCTTCCAACGCAACCAGATTCATTTCATTAGCCCTATAATTATGAGTGGTTAATGTGATATATCCTTCATCTCTGGGCGGAGTAAATTCTGGTATGTATCTTTCATTCAATTCATTTACAGATCTTTGCGTGAGTCTGTTATTTCTAATTTCATTTAGAATTCCAATAAATTTTTCATTGTCTTGCCTGTAAATATGTTTTAACTCAATCCCTATTACATGACATTGTTGAAAGGCCCTGCTGCTAAAAAAATAAGGTGTTTTATAGTATGCTTTTAACATCTCCCATTCATTGTCTTTTACGACCGGCGAAAGTTGTTGTAAGTCGCCAATCATCAAAACCTGAACACCACCAAAAACTTTAGTCCTGTCTTTATAACGTCTTAAAACCTGATCGATACCATCAAGCAGATCGGCACGAACCATGCTAATTTCATCAATAATTAAAAGATCTAATGACCTGATAATCTCAATTTTACTTCTGTTGAATTTTCTTTTAAAAGTAGTTCTGGTATTTTGTATTTGTACTTCATCAGGCAAAATTGGTCCAAAAGGCATTTGAAAAAACGAATGTATTGTAACTCCCTTAGCATTGATTGCAGCAACTCCTGTTGGAGCCACTACCACCAATCTTTTTAGCGAATTAGCTTTTACACTGTGTAAAAAAGTGGTTTTACCGGTTCCCGCCTTCCCAGTTAAAAAAACTGTTCTGTCTGTTTTCGCAACAAAATCGGAAGCCAATTCAAGTTCTGGATTTTTTAGCATTTTAATTGATTGTAAGTTTCCTTTTGTTGCATATCTTAACAAAGATAATGAATGTGATAGGAGAATCTGGAATGATTTTGTTTATCATCTTTTAACTCTAATATTTTTTAGTATAAAATAAAATGAGAAGTAAACTCCTACCATTGCTAAATGATAGTTTAGAGAAATATATTAGTGAGTTTGACCTGTCTCTCCGTAGGCAGAGGCGTGTTCGTGATTTATATTTCAAATCTTAAACTTGCTTAGCTGAATTTCGAACAAGCCTGCTTAAAGGCGGTGGGCAAGGAATAAGGAATGTCGATTTTGTGTACGCTGTACGTCCCTGATTAGTGTTGATTGGTGTCCGGTATTCAATTGCGTGAAACAGGTGACTTTATATGCAAATGGAGACCTTTAGGTTTTCTTTTCCTCTTGCTTTGAAGAGAAGATTTTAGGATTTATTTACATTTCTTTTTAGCCTGCCATTCAATTTCCAAATTAACTATGAATAATCTGCTTTAAGGCTTTATAGGAATATCATTATTTTCCTGCCAATCAATTAATTTGGAACGGTAGAATTTTACATTCATGCGGTTTAAAAAAGAAGCCTGATTTGCCAAACGAATCTTATAGCTTTCCCAATTTCGATTTTCTTTTGTGCTCCAACTCAATTCCGTATAACCTATAACTCTTGGAAATGCAAGATATTCCAGTTCGTCAATATTAGAAATAGTCTCAGACCAAAGAGGTGCTTCAATCCCTAAAATATCCTTTTTAGAAATTCCCTCAACATAGTTTTCCGGATCCCAGATATAAGCGCTATCAACAGGGATATACGCCGCCCAGTGCAGGCCGAATTTTGAAAGTGTATCATATTTCATATCCAGATAGGTCTTCGTGGCTGGTGAAAGAATAACCTTTGATTTATTCTTCACTGCCGCCAGGGCGTTTTCTGAATCTGCCCAAAATTGAGCGATTGCATTTGAATCTACATCTGCAGTCATAATTTCATCCCAACCGATCATTTGCTTATCATACTTATGAACTATTTTTTCTACTTTATTTATAAAATGAATATAATCCCGTTTTTTGGTTACATGACTTTCATCGCCTCCAATATGAAAATAAGGACCAGGTGTAATGGCCGATATTTCCCTGATCACATCATCAATAAAGAAATACACCGTATCTTTTCTCGTATCAAAAGTGCTTAAGCCTACTTCAGTACCTGTATATAACTTAGGCGTTTTTCCATTTCCATTTAATATTGGGTAGGAAACAGAAGCTGCATTCGTATGCCCGGGCATATCAATTTCCGGAATAACAGTGATATACCTTTTTGCAGCATAATCTACAATTTCTTTATAATCCTCTTGAGTATAGAACCCTCCAGCAGCACCTCCCACTTCAGTACTTCCTCCTATGGTAGTTAGTTTAGGCCAGGACTTTATTTCAATTCTCCATCCCTGATCATCAGACAAGTGTAAGTGCAATTTATTTATTTTATAATAAGTCAGTACTTCTATATATTTTTTAACATCGTCCACACTAAAAAAGTGTCGCGCAACATCAAGCATTACACCACGATATTCAAAATTTGGTTCGTCTGTAATATTACCGGTAGGAATTAACCACATTTTCTGTTCTGCAAGCGTGTCATTACTGGTTTCTGGTATGATCTGACGTAATGTTTGTATACCTCTAAACGCTCCTTCCGCTGTGGATGAATTTATTTTCACCGAATCATTGGTGATAATTAATTGATAAGCTTCGTCGTTGGTTAAATTATCTCTTTCAATATGATTAATATAGATAACCTTACCGTTACTTTCCGATCCATTATTATCTACCGAAATGTTTAAATCTATTTTGGCTTTAATCTTTTTAGAGAGAAAATGGCCCAATTCAACAAAATTTGCATCTTTTTTAGAAGTCTTGATAACAGAGTTCTTATCCAAAGCAAAAGCACTATTTGTTGCACTTACCTTTAGTGGATAGGGAATTATATTCTCTTTGGCCAAATCAGTAGCAGGAAAAATGATTTCTTTCTTTGGTGTCTGGCACGCAATTATTAAAATTATTCCTAAAACAGAAACGAACGCTTTTTTGATGATTGATCTAAACATAATATACAGATTGTTCTAAAATTCATATTTAATACTCTCTTATAAAAGATAAAGAACCCTCCCTCTGTTATCTTTTATAAAACTTGGTGAAATTATTAATAATTGTTCATTTAAACAATATGTATTATCTGAAATTACAAATTCAACGATTTATTAATAACTGCCAAAAAACATAAGCACGGAGTGTACAGTATTTTTTGATGCAGGAACTAATCACGCCATCACTCAAAGCGTGAGGTCTGGTCGTGGCTTGTCCAAACCGTTGTTACATCGGGATGAGTTTACTTAAGTTAAACTTTACTCCATAAAAAAACCTCCAACAAATACATGTTGGAGGCTTTAAACAAAGGCAACGACTTACTCTCCCACCCAGGGGCAGTACCATCAGCGCTGATAGGTTTAACTTCTCTGTTCGGGATGGGAAGAGGTGAGACCTATCGCTATAATCACCTTAAAAAGGTAGTTGAAGGTTAAAAAAGTTTTTAATGTTTTAAAGTATCTCTACTTTTAACTTTTTAACTTTTCAACTGCAGCTTCGCTGCGTATAAGTTGACATATTGAAAATATAATAATATTGTAAAATAATCTAATCAAAAAGTTCTGGCCCCTCTATTTATCCTCCCCTTTTGGGGGAGGTAGAGGGGGCCAATACATAAGCCTATGGGTTATTAGTACTACTCGGCTATGACATTACTGCCTTTACACCTATAGCCTATCAACGTGGTAGTCTTCCACGACCCTTAAAAGAAATCTCATCTTGTGGTGGGTTTCGCGCTTATATGCTTTCAG
>PVMS01078684.1_pt1 | contig 44188 bp, 41 predicted proteins | sample 1853461 | NCBI WGS metagenome assembly PVMS01 (sample SAMN08582032, study PRJNA380276) | Marine sediment metagenome, whole genome shotgun sequencing project. | isolation source: ocean sediment barecode stripped | collected 2017
GCTTAAAAACCAGCCTAGAGCCTTCTGCCCGGATCGTGCTTGTGCGTCCGGATCCCAGGAGTCACCGACACAAGACCGCGGCGCGAGTTTGTTCAGTACTTAGACCGTTAAATCCGAACTGAGCTGGTTTCAGGTTTTCCCTGCCCGTCGGGTAGCCTGCGATGAGATTAAAGACGGAATAAGCATGTAGACCTCAAAGCGGAGGGCTTGCGGACGCGGGTTCGATTCCCGCCGCCTCCACCAAAATATTGGGGCCCCTGTTGGGGGTCTCTTTTTTTGTGGTGCGAGTCAACAACAGCACCCGGTATACTCGGACATTGGCTCCCAGCGGCAATCTGGGCACATACCATGATTTTTGATAATCCCGAAATCGCGATTGATGACCTGCCAAGGGCTGACACTGTTGCCTGGTCGGGAATGGATGCCAATTTTACCCGCCGAATACTCACCCAGGCATCATTGACGCTGCTCATTATTGCCGTGGGTATGGGCGCCTTACAGTTCGTGTTCGGCGTGGCGTTTGCCGGGGATAATCCGGACATCAGTTTTGCCTGGCTGTGGCTACTGATTCCGCTGTTGGCGGTGCCACTTTTCGTGTGGCCACTGATTAGCGTGCCACGCATGGGTTATGCGGTTCGCGATAAGGACATTATTTATAAGTCGGGCGTTTTCTGGCACACGGTGACGGCGATTCCGTTTAATCGAATCCAGCATGTTGAAAAAAGCAGCACGCCGCTGGATCGTCGATTCGGCATTGCGACACTGCAGCTTTTTACTGCCGGAGGATCCGGCGGGGATTTGAAAGTGCACGGGCTGCCGGCAGCAACGGCGGAATCGCTGCGCGTCTTTATCCTCAATAAGGTCGGGGCCAGCATTGAGCGCCGCTGACAAGGAAGCATGGCACCATACGTCGCCGCTGGCGGTGGTTTTTTACCTCGGCAAAATCTACCAGGACATCGCGAAAAACCTGGTCCCATCGGTTGCACCACTCGCCGCGTTTCTGTTCGCCTCGCAGGGAAGCCTTGCCTACAAACTCGTATTCGGGGTTTCTGCCTTTTTCCTGGTGACGGTGACCGGAGCCGTGCTGAGATACTGGTTTTTCCGTTTTCAGATAACGGAAAATTCAGTGCTGATTCGCGAAGGCGTTCTTCGGAAAAGCCAGCTTGATATCAAGTTTGATCGCATACAGGGAGTCGCGACACAACAAAACATTGTCTTTCGCTATTTCGGCTTGGTCACCATCAAGCTGGACACTGCAGGAACCGCACAGCAGGAGGGTAATTTGCCTGCAGTCAAAATAGTTTTTGCAGATGCATTGAAGGAACGCATCCGGCAGGAAAACCGGGCAGGCAAGCCGGACGTCGACGCAATAGCCGATGCCAACGAAGATGCTCAATCTGAATCACCGAAACGAACGTTGCTGACCCTCGGGCCATTCGATATGGTCAAAATCGGCCTTTCCAGCAATAGGGTATTGATCTTCCTGATTTTTCTCAGCCCGATCATCGAACATTTCGATAAGGACGTGGCAGACAGCGTCGACGACGGTACTGTCCAGGCAGCCGTTGATGGTGCACAAGCCGGTGTTGCATCCGGCCTTGGCTTCGCATTGATGATCCTGATCGGTTTTCTGTTGTTCCTGGTATTGGCGTCCATTATCGGTGCATACCTGAGCTATCACCGGTTTGAGTTGGTTGCAGACGACCAGGTGCTTCGATCAAGCGGCGGATTGCTGACCCGGCACGAATATGCGGTCAATTTTGCGAAAATTCAGTCCGTGGTCATCAATCAGAATTTCGTGCTGCGAATATTCAGGCGATTTCGCCTGCGCGCAAAGCAGGCATCCAGCAGTAAAAACAGCGCCGGCAAGAGCTTCGTCGTACCCCTTTGCGAGCGCGACGATTTGCCAGTGCTAACGCATGAATTCTTTGGCGATGAGTTTCCCGGCGTTACCCTGAATCCAACGGATAACGATTTTCAGCTCATCGACAAACGCTATGTCAGGTCCCGGGTTGTGCTTACAGGCGTACTGCCGGCAACTGTCGTCACCGCGTTGATGGCGATTCCACTCGGTTGGCCGGCATCGATTTTCCTCTTATGGATTCCCGTGAACGGCCTGATCGTATGGCGCCGATACCGGCGATTCGGCGTTCTGGTCACGCCGGACGGTATGGCCGTAAGGCGTGGCTTCATCGGCTATCGCGTAACGTCGTTCCTGCACCGGAAGATTCAGCGAATCAGCGTGACGCAGACCATCACGCAACGGCGCAAAGGTCTCGCAACCCTGCGGTTCTTCCTGGCATCGGGATCGGTCAAAGTGCCGTATATCGACGTTAATCAGGCAAACGACTTGCGTGACTTCGCTTTGTACAAGATCGAATCCAGCACGCTCGCTTGGCACTAATTCGTTTCCGCGAATTCCACCGTTGTTGGCATTTCTACGCCACGTTCCGTGAAATGCACATTGACCGAAGTTTCTCCGAACCAGCCTTCCATCGCACGCATGAGATTCGACATCGCCGCTGTAATTTCAAGTGGAGTCTCGGGGTCATCAGGCTGCGCAAGCAGCATGGTGTCTGCAACAAAGCCGTAATACTGGCCTCCATCCATGAACATACTCATGAACGGCGCGGGGTCGGCGAATTCCTTGTCGAATAACTCCACAATTCTGTCCGCGCCGCCCTGGCCGAGGGAAATCGCCAACGCGTTGTCTGTCATCGCAATAAACGCTTCGCTGACTGCCGGCGACACCGGCGGTAATTCAAGTTTCCGCGGCTTGCCGTCAGGTTGCAGGTTGAGCGCCGCAAGTTCCGGACTGAACAGGGTGCCCATTGCCAGCAGACCCTGTGGATTGTCGATGGACAGCAGGAAGCTGGCATCAACCGATGTAGGCGGTTGCTGAGCCCGAATATTCATTCCTTCCAGCGCATCGACGACGGCGAGAAACCCTTTAACGCTGTAGGCGATCGGAGGTATCGGTTGTTTTAGCAATTCGCGGCCCTGCGCGACGCCCGCCTGCAGTTCCGCAAAATTCTCACATTCAAACGGGTCTGCCTCCATGGCGTCGAGCCTGGCTGAGTAAAACTCTCTCGCCGCCAACATGTCGAGGCTGATGCCGAAGGAAAACAGGCCACCCTTCGTCAACCCAAGGCCCTGCACCGGTGCGACCAACGTTGCCAGACCATCCGCTATGTCCTGCCGCAGCTCAACAATAAAATTCGATGACACCCGTTTCGTATTGAACTCGGTATAACCCGCAATGATTCGCGGCACGATGCCAGCCATTTCGCGAATTTCTGTTTTACATACATCGCTAAGTCCCGAAGCGTCGTATTGCATCATGGCCAGCAACTCCGCGTTGCTGCCGGATTGCTCGTCCAGGAATGTCGCCACAATGCGCTTCACATCTATGGACAGCAGGGAGTAGGGCTCAAATTCGTTCGCCTCCATCAACTGCTGCAACTCGCCCGAATCCGCTATGCTTTTCGATGGCTTGCTCAAGCCCAATACCGACTTAAGGAGTTCATCCGTGTGGCTCGCCGGCACTATCGTCGCAACCATGTCATTGTCCACCAGCGCCAGGATAAGCGTGCCCTCCTCGTCACCAACGAAACGATAACTTTGCTTGCCGATTGTTCCTGTGGCCATTTTCATATCGGCCTTTTCCTCAATTCGGGAAATGGTCTGTTCCATCAACGCACTGTCGGTCAAATGCAGGCGAAACACCGGCAACAGTCCCTCGCCGTAAAGCACCATGGTTGATCCGCGGCCGACGCCCGCAGAACGCAGTCCGTCAAGTGTCATCAACGATTCCAGTTCAGTGGCGACGGCATCCATTCTGTCTGCGTCTTCTTCACCCGTACCACCGTCCTCCCCTACCTTCTCAAGCTCGACATCTACTACGGTACGAATGACCGTTGCATAGGCTCTGAGCATTGAATCGATGGCCGGCTCCAGCTTGTCGAGAACGTCATCGGGGAGTGGTTCAGGATTGGCAAACACGTAGGGCGTATCGGCCGGAACGTATTGCAGTAAGCTGTTATCAAGGCCACGTTTCTCGTCTGACTTGCTGCAGGACGTGATGCCGCCGAAAATCAAAACGGCGAATATTACTTGAACGAAAAACGTCCGATGGGGCTTGGATAATTCAGTCATGGTAGTTTCCGATTTACTGGCAGAGCATCGCTCAACAGTGACTCGCAATTGTGTTCTCAAGCTGCGCCGTCTAGTCTGGCGCTATGACAAACGAAACACCAGAAAAGAATCGTAAATACGACATCGTCGTGTGGGGTGCGTCCGGCTTCACCGGCAAGCTGGTAGTCGAGTATTTGCACAGACGGTACACGAATGGCGGCGACCTAGCCTGGGCCATCGCCGGACGCAACGAACAAAAACTCCAACAAGTACTTAGCGAATTATCTATCTCAAGCAACGCACCGGACATCCTCATCGCCGACAGCCACGACGCTGACTCCTTGCGACAACTGGCTCGCTCAACAAAAGTCGTGCTGACCACCGTTGGCCCGTATGCGCTGTATGGCAGCGAGCTGGTCGGTGCTTGCGTCGAAAACGGGACCCACTACTGCGACCTGTCTGCGGAGATTCACTGGCTGCGACAGATGATGGACAAGCATCAATCAGCGGCCGAGAAAACGGGTGCTCGCATAGTGCATGCCTGCGGTTTCGATTCCATCCCCTCGGATCTGGGCGTGCAGTTTCTGCAGAAGCATGCCATAAGCGAATACGGTGCACCGTGCACCAGGATCAACCTGTTCGTGAAAGCAATAAAAGGCGGTGGCAGTGGTGGCACAATTGCCAGCGGACTAAATGCGTTGGATGAGAGCCGCAAGAACAAAGATGCGGCACGCGTCATGATCGATCCCTACAGCCTCAATCCGGAAGGCGAACGCCACGGACCGGACGGTCGCGATCAGCGGGGCGTTGAATACAACGAACTCATCGATAGCTGGACCGCGCCTTTCGTGATGGCGATCATCAACATGCGCATCGTCCGACGCAGCAATGCCTTGATGAATTACGCATATGGCAAGAATTTCGAATACGCGGAGTCCATGCTGAGCGGGCATGGCGCGAAAGGCTGGTTAAAGTCTGCCGGTATGACCGCTGGAATGGGCGGATTTATTCTGGCTAGTTCGTTTAGCCTGACTCGATCGATGCTGATCGAAAAACTGATTCCGAAACCCGGTGAGGGACCCGGCAAATTAGAACGGGAAAACGGGTTTTTCAACCTGCTGCTAATCGGTCAGCTCAACGACGGTTCGTTGATCAAGGCACGGGTTACAGGAGATCGCGACCCTGGCTACGGCTCCACCAGCAAGATGCTAAGCGAAAGCGCTGTTTGCCTCGCGAAAGATGAAATACCTGTTGGGGGTGGATTCTGGACAACTGCATCGGCGATGGGTGACCTGCTCCGGCAACGCATGATCGACAATGCCGGCCTGACCTTCGCTATCGAAAAATAGCATCGCGCCTCGGGAGGCGCTCCTACAAGTCTATTTAACTCGCTTAAGCCGGGCCGCCGGTTCGGCGCGCTGCTCGAGGACCCTCAGATACTCATTTCGAACATCCGCAACATGCTGTTCGACGGTTTCTGCGGTCCACTTGGACGTATCAACCGGCGGTAAGACATCAACTTTCACCATCGCCGGCCGCACAAAAAACGCACCCTTCGGCAACACATCCGTCGCATTGTGAATAACGATCGGCACGATCGGGACTGATGCCTGCATGGCGATATGAAATGGCCCTTTCTTAAAGGCGCCAAGTCGATCGCCCGCACTGCGAGTTCCCTCAGGCGCGATAGCAACTGACAAGCCGTCACGCAGCGTTTTCACTACCGGCTTCAAAGCCTCAACGGCCTTTTCCTGGTTTTTTCGATCAACAAAAACGGTGTCGGCAACACGAAAGACCGGTCCAACCAGGGGGGTTTTTCGCGATTTCCTGTTTTGCTATAGCGGTGAAATCTTTTCTTATCAGCTTCGCAATAATCAGTACGTCGATCGCGCTCTGATGGTTAAACAGGAAAACAGCCGGCCGTTTTTCCCACAAGTGATGCTCGCCGGTGACCCTGATGTCCAGGCCGGCCAGTGCGCTGCCAAACTCGCCCCAGGTTGTAACTGCAAGATTGACTGCATCACGACGAGACTGATTGAGAATCCAGGTCGGTATTATCTGCAGCGCGGCCGAAAAGAACGCGCCGTATACCAGTCCGGTGCGCACAAACTCGCGTACACCCGGAAAGCCCCTGCTGGAAAAACTGCGCGACGACCAGCCACGAAAACGTGCCAGGTCATGCAAACGGCTGTCGGGATTCAGTGGTCTCGGATTTCCCACCGCTTCGAGCAATGGCAGGTCTTCATAGCCGTCACTATAGAAGAACGCGTTTTGCAAACCAGCGCCACGTTGGCTGGCAAAACTTTCTGCCACTTGACGCTTGCCATCAGCAAACACAATCGGTTCGCACACTTCCCCGGAAAATTCGCCGTTGATGATCTCAAAGTGATTGCACAGGACGTGTTCGATATTCAACTCTCGCGCAATGGGGCCTATCTGATAGCGGGTAGCCGAGGACAGGATGACAACGGTATGCCCCTTCCGCTGGTGGGCCCGAATGAGCGCTCGTGACTCCGGATAGATAGCGCCGGCGAGATATTTATCAAATATCGCTTCGCCAAGCTCCGTAAAGTCCCGTTCCTCGGTCCCGGCGAGAGATTCAGCCGCTTCCTCGATCAGGATGGAATAATCGGTACCGGTGACGCCGTGCCCGATCAGCTGAAAAAACTGCCGGATCGCATCCCCCGGTGGCAGCTGGCCGCTGGTCACCCGTTCAATGAATAATGAGGCGATCGAGAAGCCGAAAATGATTGTGCCATCGAAATCGAAGAATGCGATGGTGCCAGGGCCTGGCTCCATGTCGTCAATTTCATGGGTAATTTCTTCGTACATACGGCGTACTCACATCTCTTTCAAATAAGCCAATGTGCCATGATACCGCCACATTGCAGGTCGTTTGGCGGATAATACCAGTGTGCCATATCAATTCAGAGAAACGCTCTCTATAATCCGCGCCTTTTCCGCCACACCACGTGAACCATGCCGAATCGTAAACAACTGAGAAACATCGCTATTATTGCCCATGTCGACCATGGCAAGACCACGCTGGTCGATCAGCTTTTGCTGCAGTCCGGCACGCTGGGACCTCGAGCCGCCGCTCCGGACCGGCTGATGGATTCGAACGAACTTGAAAAAGAACGCGGCATTACGATTCTTGCAAAGAATACTGCGATTCGCTGGAACGATTATCGAATCAACATCGTCGATACACCCGGACACGCCGATTTTGGAGGCGAGGTCGAACGCGTGTTATCCATGGTCGACAGCGTTTTGCTGCTCGTTGATGCCGTTGAAGGCCCGATGCCACAAACGCGATTTGTCACGCAGAAGGCATTCGCCCAGGGGCTTAAGCCAGTGGTGGTAATCAACAAGATTGATCGCGACGGCACCCGACCTGACTGGGTGCTGGACCAGACTTTCGACCTGTTTGATCGCCTGGGTGCGACGGACGAGCAACTCGATTTCCCGGTTATTTATGCATCCGCGCTGCAAGGCTACGCCTCAACGGACGCGACTGTCCGGGAAGGAGACATGACACCCTTATTTGAAGCGATTGTCGAACACGTTTCCCCGCCCCAGGTCGATCGTGACGGACCGTTGCAGCTACAGGTATCAAGCCTCGCTTACGATTCCTATGTTGGCGTTCTGGGTATTGGACGTATTCAGCGTGGCTCCGTGGCTGAGAATTTGCCTGTCTGCATCGCAACCACGGACGGCTCTGTTCGCAAGGCCCGTATTCTCGAACTGTTTGGATTCCACGGCCTCGAACGCAAGAAAATCAAAAGCGCCGACGCAGGCGATATCGTCGTCTTCAGTGGTATCGACCAACTTAATATCTCTGACACGGTCTGCGAGGTGGAGCATCCCGAGGCCCTGCCACCGCTGGCTGTCGATGAACCGACCATCAGCATGACCTTCCAGGTCAACAAATCTCCTTTCGCCGGACAGGATGGCAAGTATCTGACCAGCCGCCAGATCAGCGAGCGCCTTGATCAGGAACTCAAGCACAATGTCGCATTGCGTGTTGACGAAACCGAAGACCCCGATAAATTTCGGGTGTCGGGACGCGGTGAGTTGCACCTGTCGATACTGATTGAAACGATGCGTCGCGAAGGCTACGAGCTGGCAGTTTCACGTCCGGAGGTCATCGTCCACGAAGAAAACGGCGTCAAACTGGAACCCTGGGAATTTCTCACGGTGGATTTTGGCGAGGACTTCCAGGGTGCCGTTATGACCCGGCTGGCGGATCGCAAGGGTGAACTTCGCAGCATGAATCCCGATGGCAAGGGACGCGTCCGGCTTGAGTACCGTATACCGACCCGTGGCCTGATCGGCTTTCGAACGGAATATTTGACCGCAACATCAGGAACCGGGCTGCTCTATCACGTTTTTGACGGCTATGACCGGCAGATTCCCGCAGCGCTGGGACAGCGCAACAACGGCGTACTGGTCTCGAAAGTCGCAGGCAAGTCGCTGGCGTATGCGCTGTTCAATCTCCAGGAACGCGGTCGATTGTTTGTCGGTCATGGCGCTGCAGTTTATGAAGGCATGATCGTCGGCATCCACAGCCGTCGAAACGACCTGGTAGTGAATCCAACCAAGGCCAAACAACTGAACAATATCCGGGCTGCGGGCAACGATGAAAACCTTGTTCTGACGCCGGCGATCCGCTACTCGCTGGAACAGGCGCTGGAGTTTCTAGATGATGATGAATTACTCGAAGTAACGCCTCTAAGTATCCGTTTACGAAAGAAAGTATTGACAGAGTCTGACCGAAGGCGAGCATCCAGACTCTCGGCTTAGGCGGTAGCGGCAGATGCAAAAAGACGGCATGAAGGTTGACCCGGCTCTCGCCTTCGCGGAATTGCAGCCGGACGATATTCTGGATTCGCTCGAGCATATTGGTTTTCAATGTGACGGACGATTCCTGGCCCTGAACAGCTATGAAAACCGCGTCTACCGGATCGGCATTGAAGACAAGGAACCGGTCGTCGCCAAGTTTTACCGTCCGGGCCGCTGGAGCGATGACGCAATTCTCGAAGAACACAGCTTCACCGCAGAACTCGCCGAGCAGGAAATTCCCGTGGTCGCACCATTGGCGATCAACGGCAAGACCTTGCATCACTACGGGCCTTTTCGCTTTTCCATTTCCCCTTGCCGGGGCGGTCGCGCTCCGGAACTCGACGATATCGATTTGCAGAAGCAGCTTGGACGGTTGGTTGCGCGCATTCACTTGCAGGGGGAAACAAAGCCTTTTCAACATCGCCCTTCGATCGATATCGATTCCTATGGCGTGAAATCTGCCGACTTCCTGCTCGACGAAGGATTCATTCCCCCGGAATTGCTGGATAACTACGAGGGGATCGTTGAGCATCTGCTGGACAATGTCAGCGCATGCTACGAGCGCGCCGGCAATGTCGCCGACATTCGCCTGCATGCGGATTTTCATCCGAGTAACGTCCTGGTGAACCGCGAGCAACTCCACATCGTCGATCTGGATGACGCCCGCACGGGTCCGCCGGTGCAGGACCTGTGGATGTTCCTTTCCGGAGACAGAGACGAGCAGGAAGGCCAGTTGATGAACCTCCTTGATGGGTATGAAGAGTTTCGTCATTTCGACGCTCGCGAGCTAAACCTGATTGAGGCACTGAGAAGCCTGCGAATGCTGCATTATGCTGCGTGGGTTGCCCGTCGCTGGGACGACCCGGCGTTCAAGATAGCGTTCCCCTGGTTCAATACCGGACGGTACTGGGATGAGCATATCCTGATGCTGCGCGAACAGACGGCGCTTATGCAGGAGCCGCCGCTGGCGTGGCAATACTAATGCCGCCAGTAGTCGCAAAGCATAATCAAATCCCGGCATAATGAAAAAATGCTGGTCGAGCGCATAAATTTCCCATATATCATGCAACTAGCCGTTAAGCGACAATATCAGGCCAGCCATTCTCACAACGCCTGCGCGGTTGCACTGGTATTGAACCCGGTCTAAAGTCATACAATGCCTGAAGGGTCACAGATTTGTGGAACTTAAGGCTCACAGCGAGGCTCTGACTAGTGCACAAGCTCAAATTCATCACGTCAACCGGGAAAACGGCATCCTGATGCACAGAGTTCGAATTCTTTCGATTCTTGCCCTTCTTGCAGTCCTCAGTGGCTGTGGATCACACGTCACTCTCAATGATCCGACCATTCCCGACCCGCTGATAGACAAGCTACCCATGAAGGTCGGCGGTCGCTACCCGGAATCATTTGATCATTTCGTCCACGAAGAACGCGTTATCGGTAAGGAAAAGTGGATCATCGACCTTGGCGCATCCAACAGGCTTTTGTTCACGCATCTCTTCAATTCCATGTTTACCGACTACCAGGTTGTTGGCGATGACGTGGATGTACGTGATCTGGGACTGGATGCGTTCATTGAGCCCAGCATCGATGCATTCGAGTTCTCCGTGCCACACCAAAGCCAGACAGAAGAATTCGCGGTATGGATCCGCTATCGAATCAAGATTTATGATGGCGAAGGCAACCAGGTTGCAAATTGGCCCATCAGTGCCTACGGAAAATCGCAAACAACGATGTTTGGCGGCGATGCATCATTACGTCATGCGGCAGTGCTCGCAATGCGTGACGCCGCTGCTCTTGTGATCATGCAGATGGACAAAGCAACTGGTATCAGCAAACTCAATGCTGCCCGCAGCCAGTTGTCAACGAATCCGCCGATTGCACCAGCAGAGATAGTCGAGCCGGCTGTTTTGCAAACAACCGCAGCAGAGGACACCCCCGATGACCCAGGATAGACAAACGTACACCTCCGTTTGGCGTGCCATACCGACGATCGGACTCTTGCTGGCAATGGTGCCCTTGTCGGGTTGCGTCACCTCACGAATAGAAGATGTTCGTGAAAGCAAAACCGGAATCGGTGACGGTGAAGGCGTGGTCATCATGGCCAGGAGCTATCACCTGGGTAACGAAACGGAAGACAAATTCATATCCTGCGTAGGAAACGCGGTTGGGCGTGGCTCTAACAGGCTGCGGGTCGTTTCCAACCAGGAGTTCGTCGACGCATTGTTTCCCTGGTTCGAGCCGCGAACCGCGCCAGCCGATACAAAGGGATTGCCGACGCTGATGAGTCGCAAAGGTGTGTCGGAAATGATCAAGGACAAAGGAATTCGCTACATCATCTGGCTCGACGGTGACACGGACAAAGTCGCCGGTGGTGGCAGCATGTCCTGTGCAGCAGGACCCGGTGGCGGCGGCTGTTTTGGATTTGCATGGTGGCAGCACGATGCCAAGTACGAAGCATCTGTCTGGGATCTGAATGGACTGGAGGACGTCGGTACTGTTAGCGCCGACGTGAGCGGCACATCATTCATGCCGGCTATCATCATCCCCATACCACTTATCGCCCGCACACAGTCAAGAGCCTGCAAGGGGCTCGCTGATCAGCTGAAGTTGTTCATTGTGGATGATGACGCGGCCTAGGCTCGCCAACACCTCACGCAATCAGTTGGCTCGCCCGCCCCGAATAAGCGCGCGGCGGTAAAAGCCCGAATCAAGCTCCGCGGCGACCACATGTCTGCCCGTTGACGGTGCATGCACGAATCTTCCCTGCCCCAGGTACAAACCAACATGCGACATTTTGCCGTCGATGTCGAAAAACAACACGTCGCCAGTCTGCAATTTGTTTGCAGGTACCGGCTGCAACGTTCCCCACAAGCCGGCGGTCGTTCTGGCCACCTGTTTGCCAGCATTTGAGTACGCAAAATAAACAAGCCCGCTGCAGTCAAAGCCTTTTGTGTCCGCGCCGCCATATCGATATGGTGTCCCGATCTGTTGCTCTGCTATGGACGCGGCAAGCGTCGCCGATGATTGGCTGTGTCGGTTTCCAGAGCTCGAATGCGTACTGACAGGGATCGTGGTTGCCAACCGGGAGTGTGCTTTGCTGCCAGCGCATCCCACCATGCCAAGATTCACGGAGAGCATTATGAGCGCGACAAATACAGCCCGAATTCGCGCTGCAGGAACTGGATCGGTGGCTCGCAGACAAAACATATGGAACACTACTACCAATGACAACAGACCAACCACAGACAATACACACAAAAGGCTTAATCTGACATGAACTGCATCCCAGGATCGGGAACGCGAAATCACCAGCACAGACACTATGGACTGGATGCCTTTAAGCGTTCATCGCTGGTTATGATTGTGACCTGTGGCCTGTTGCTGACGGGTTCATGCAGCGCATCGGGTGAGTCGGAGGAAGCCTCTTCTTCGGTTTATTCGCTGGCCTATCGCGTGACCCCTTTACCCGAGCAGAATCGGATCCAGGTCGTACTGACGCTGGGACAATCGCGATCCCTGCTTAGAAAAATGAGTATGAGGGCAGACGCTGACTATTTCAGCGATTTCGACGGAGATGGCCAGATTTCACACCAGGACGGAGAAGCCGTCTGGGTGCCCCCGGCTAAAGGCGGTGTTCTCTCCTGGTCAGTTAAACCCAACCGACTCAAATCCAGGGATCGATACGATGCGTATATGAGCGACACGTGGGCGTTGATGCGCGCGTCTGACATTATCCCGCCGGCTGCAACCCGGACCACCAGAAACGCAACCAGCAACACGTCTTTGTCATTCGCGCTGCCGGCCGGCTGGTCCGCTGCAACGCAATATGCGGCCCGTGATCATCAGTACCGGATAATCAATACGTCCAGACGGTTTGACCGCCCTACCGGTTGGATTCTGCTTGGGAAGATAGGCACGCGCACCGAAGTAATTGCTGGCGTTCGTGTCAAAGTCGCAGCACCAAAGAAGCATGGTGTAAGGCGAATGGACATCCTTGCGCTGCTTGCCTGGACCTTACCCGACGCTACCCGCCTGTTTCCTGATTTCCCTTCGAGACTCACGGTAATCAGTGCCAACGAGCCGATGTGGCGTGGCGGTTTGTCAGGGCCGTCCTCGCTGTACATTCACGGATCCCTGCCGTTGATCAGCGAAAATGGCACCAGTGCATTGCTCCATGAAGTTGTGCATATCGGGATGCGCGCAAGCGCAGTAGACGGTGCGGACTGGATAATTGAAGGCATGGCTGAGTTCTACGGTCTGCAACTACTGCTTCGAAGCGGCACCATCACCAATAATCGCTACCAACATGCCCTGGATCGCCTCAGAACATGGGGCGCCGAGGCGCCGACCCTGTGTAACGACAGCTCAAGCGGGCCCGTAACGGCACGAGCAACCATCCTGATGCATGACCTTGATCGGGAGATCAGGAAAAGCTCGAATCAGAAACATAACCTTGACGATGTGATGAATGTACTGTCCCGTCAGGAACAAAAAATTACGATTGCCGACCTGGCAAACGCAGTTTCTGAATTGTTACCCACCGGATCCCGGGTGCTTGATTCCGACGGCCTGGACAGCTGTACATCCTGACCCGCCAGAGTCGCAAGCAAAACCAATGAACAGACAAAAAGACCTGGAACTAATTCTGCAATCGCGAATGCCGATCATCGTTATCGAGACGAGAGACGAATCGCGTATGTTGAGTCTGCTCAAAGCAATCGCATTCGCCAGGGCCAGCCAGCAATACGTTCCCCTGTTTCGCTGGTCGATTACCGATGGACTGCAGCGCCTTGATATTGACCTTGAACCTCAATTGCACAACTCCCAGCCGACTGATGTTCTAAAACACATTCGCGCCGTCGACAAGCCCGGTATTTATGTCCTGCTCGATTTTCACCCTTATCTTGAAGATCCGGTCAATGTTCGCCTCATCAAAGACATCTGCATTCGATTCAAAGAGACACAGCGCCACATCATTTTACTCAGCCACAAGATCAGCGCACCAAAGGAACTGGACAGTTTTACCGCAAGATTTGATATCGCGCTCCCGTCAGAAACAGAACGTAAAAAAATCGTAAAAAATATCGCGGCCGAATGGGCGGCAGAACATCCGGGGTCACAAGTGCAGGTTGATCAGAAAGCATACGAGCTCCTGATCCAAAACCTCTCCGGTCTCACAGCACGCGACACGGAGCAACTCGCCAGAAACGCGATTTACCACGATGGAGCGATTAGCCGCAATGACCTGCCAGGCGTAATGCAGGCGAAATATGAACTCCTGAATCGCGGCGGCATATTGCACTTCGAATACGACACAGTCCGGTTCAGCGATGTCGGTGGTTTGAGTCAACTGAAGGCCTGGCTGAGTAACCGCAAGGTCGCTTTTGGTAGCCGGTACGAAACACCGCATCTTGATACGCCCAAAGGCATACTCCTGATCGGTGTCCAGGGCTGCGGCAAAAGCCTTGCGGCAAAAGCAACGGCAGGCATACTTGGGACACCGATATTACGACTTGACTTCGCAACACTCTTCAACAAGTACCACGGGGAAACAGAGCGCAATTTACGAGAGTCACTGAAAACTGCCGACGTCATGGCGCCTTGTGTCTTGTGGATTGACGAAATCGAAAAGGGTCTCGCCGGCCGTGGGGGAGAAACCGGTACAACCGAGCGCGTATTGGGGACCTTTCTAACCTGGCTCGCCGAAAAACAAAGCACGGTTTTTGTGGTCGCAACCGCGAACGACATCAGCGCACTACCACCAGAGCTGGTACGAAAAGGACGTTTTGACGAGATTTTTTTTGTTGATCTGCCGAAAAGCGAAGTACGTATGCGAATATTTCAGATTCACCTGGCGGCTCGCGGAAAGTCGAGCGACAACTTTGATCTGCACCAGGTTGCGACAGCATCCCGAGGATTCTCCGGCGCTGAAATTGAACAGGCGATAGTGTCCGCGCTGTATGCCGCACATGCACAGGATGCGGAGTTGGATACCAGGTACCTGCTACAGGAAATAGCCAAAACGAAACCGCTTTCGGTGGTCATGGCTGAGCGGATTGCCACGCTGCGACTGTGGGCTAGCGGCAGGACAGTTTCGGCCGACTGACGCAGCGCTTACTTAACCTAATCCACCGAAAACAGCGGGAAAACGGTTAAATCGCAGGCAATTTCCGCACTTGCTAGTCCTGACTTGCACGCGTGATAGAATGCGTCAATGGCCATTGAAAATAATAAAAACAATAGTTTGGCATCCGAATTAAATGACGATTCAAACGTAATTCCGGAAACCCTCACTGTCGAAAGTCTGCAAAGCACGGATATTCGCGCCAGAGGGCACGCTAATGACGAAATATCTGGATTTGAGCGTCTCGATTGCGTCGCCGAACTTTCCAGCACTGCCAAAGCAGAACTCAGATCAGAAATCAGCGCGAGAGACGAAAGTGTCAGTCGACTTCGATATGACATACAACAACTGCGATCGAGATGGTCCGGACTGGAAAAGGAAATCGAGGCTCGTGAAGTGCTCACGAAAAGACTCAACCGGCGGCTGTCAGATACGCAACGAAAACTCGCACGCGCGGAATCCGTGCAAAATAATAGGGAGGCGGAAAACAATGCGCTGCGGGAAAACCTGAAAGACAAGCTTTCGTTACTTACATCGGTTGAAAGAGAAGCGAAGAAAATATCGGAGACAGTCGAGTCCGGAAAATTCCTTATTGATGAATTGCAACAAAAAATAACTGAACAGCAAACAACAATCCGGAACCTGAGCCGGGAAAACAGAACATTTTCCGCAAGAAAAACGAAAGCGCTTGACGCCCTTGCGGAAAAGGAAGATCGGATCGCAAGTCTGAAAAACAGTGCATTGACCGGCACCGGTATTTCGAGCAATCAAGGGCAACATTTGTCCAACCTTCGCACAGAACTTGGTAATGCGCTGCAGGAAATAGAAAACCTCCGTGCGTCGCTGCACAGCGACCGGGCGCCTGAGCGACGCGAGAATTACCGGCGTATCGCGGACCAGGATGGCCTCATCATCAGGAACCTGCAGGAAATCAATACGCTGAAAATTCAGATTGTCCGAACGGAAAGTTATGCGGATGAACTCAGAACACGTTTACAGGACGCAGCAGTCAAATCAAGCAACGAACAAAAGCAGAGAAACCAACTTGAAAATTCGCTGGCAAAGGTTACGACACAGGTACGAGACCTGAAGGAGCAGCTTGAACAAGAGTCTGTTCTTGTCGCCGATCTCAGAAACAAAAACAAAACCATCCGCCGCAAGTTTGAAGACGAGATTCGGCAGGTGAAATTTGAATTGGGCAACGCAGAGCAAACGCTTGCGGGCCAGGAATCCATGAGCGAGCAGCTCGCCTCGGATCTGATCGATAACCATGGGTACCGACAGGCGCTTGAGTCGCAACTCGAAAGCACCAGCATTGAAAACAAGAAAACGATTGGCGATCTTTCCCTGAAGTTAAAGAAATTGCAAAAAACAAATGAAGACATCGAACGACAACTGGAGAACAAAAGTAACGCCATTGCTGCCCTGCTCAGTGAGTTAGCGAGCCGCAGCCGGACAATCGACTCCATAGGCGAAATCGAAAACGTAATTCATGAGATTGACGGCCGCATGTCAGATCGAATAGAGGATAAATCGAGCGCAGAAAAAGATCGGGTGGCCCGCCTGCTCATTGGAAACGTAGATGGCCAGAAATTGCGGTTCCCTTTGTTCAAGGATCGGCTGACCATTGGTCGTACTGCGCACAATGATATTCAACTGAAAGCCCACTTCATTAGCCGCCGCCATGCGGTTATCGTGACTGAAAACGGAGAGTCGCGGATTGTGGACTGGGGCAGCAAGAATGGCGTTTACGTCAATGACTCGAGAATTGCCGAGCAAACCTTGCGAAACGGTGATGTGGTAGCAATCGGAACCGCTGAATTCCGTTACGAAGAACGACCGAAGCGTTGAGTTGAGGTTGCCAGCATTTCGGATGGCCTGATGATACGGAAACGTGAGAGCTATCACGGACAATGAATCAATTCGGCAGTAGTCTTTACTCTTCACATGGATGTCCGATAAGAAACCAGGGATATGTTGACCAAAGTACCTCCGCAGCACATCGACGTCAGCATATCTCAGGAAATGGCCCGGGAAGCTGGATCCCTGGTAACTCGCAAAATCTGGCTCCCCAAACTCCTGTACGATTTTCTACCGTATTTTTATCTGACCGCAGGCTTTGCCGCGTTTTTTGCCACGCTGTACATCAGCAACTGGTTTTGGGTGCTTCCGCATTACCTCCTTTTCTCTGCTGGCTGTCTGCACCTGGGCTTCATGGTTTACAGACGCCGGCGACTCGGCCGTAAGAACAAAGCCACCGAAGAATAAATTCCCGGGCACCTATTGACCTTGTCCCCCTATTGGTCAAGGATTGCGCGCTGTATCTTGCGAGAGTTATTGAGCCAGCCCGATGACCGAAAGTCGAAATTCCTTCAAACGCGTGCTGCGCCGTGAATCGGTGACGCTGCTGCTATTGGTACTCGTCGGAATATTTCTCCTGCCCTTGGCTATTTACCTGGTCGGCGCGGATATTTTTGGTGAGTATGTAAGCGGCGGATTCGGCAGCTTTTACCGGGATATTCACAGTGACCTCCGTGAAGGACAACCGGTCGTAATTTTCCTGCTGATTTCTCCTTACCTGGTGTGGCAGATGCTACGACTTTCCTTCTATACGTTTCGACGATTGTCACCTGGCCGTCACCGTGTCAGGCCTCAGGCCAACCCTGATAAAAGCTAGGTAAAATGTGATATCAGTCACATTTTACCCTTTAGCAACAACGCTATAGCAGCGATTCAATAGCACTTACCTTGATTATGATGCATTATCGTGCAGCGCAATAACTTTTTCGAAATCGAACCTTTGGAGTTCACAAGGACTCCAGCTAACCTTCGCCGGATACGACAATGACGAGCTTTCTGACATGGCTGAAACAAAAGCTCTCCGGCGATGATTCGCCTGCTGATGCTTACGGAAATCGGCCAGCGGCCAGAATCAGCCCGGTGCCTCGACGAAGAAAACCGCCTACTCCGCCCGAAAGGGTTAAAAAGCAAGAAATCCCGGACTCGCTCGATTACTCGCCGGACGGGCAAGGTCGTATTGTCGACGGAGGACCGGGGAAAAACGTGCTTGTCCGGAGTCGCTACGTCCGTGAAGACACGGGTACACACGAAACGCTGAAGATCCTGGACGACTCAGTTCTGGAGTCCGAGGAAACAGAAGAATTCGATCCCTACAACACCGGACGATTTGATCGCTCGAAGTCCTGGGACGCTCCCGCACGTAAAAAGTAGTTTTGATCCGTAACGACACCGGGATGACCCATCGCGCATCGCTCGATCTGTCGAGTTACTGGTATCGTTACGCTTTCCGCAGTTACACTTTCACTTGTGAATTTGGAGCACGACCGGCATGACGATGCAGATCGCATTTGAGCTTGACGACGAGGATTTGAAGCATTTTGAACTGATCATGCGTGAGGCGCGAAAGTCAGCGGCCAACGCAGCGCCGGAAATCATCGTCGCCGGCGCCGAAAAACTGCTTGAACAAATCAGCAAAACCCGGGTGCCGGCATTCATCATGGAGCGGCTCGAGAAACTCGACGTCATGATAAAGATGCTGTCTGATCTCGAGTGGCGCCTACCCGAGCAGGATGCGACCCGGGTCCTGAATGCCCTTGCCTACTTTTGCGAACCCGAAGATCTCATTCCCGATCACATTCCGGGACTGGGCTATCTGGACGACGCCATTATGATCGAGCTGGTGCTCACCGAACTCCGCCATGAAATTGAGGCGTACCTCGATTTCTGTGCATTTCGGGACTCGGAGCCCCCCAAAACGGGCGTCAAAGCCCGTTCAAACGATGTGACCCGCGAGGACTGGCTGGACAAACGACGCAAGGAATTACAAACGCGTATGCACCGCAGGCTATCGCGGGCACGCCGCGCACGGTCGGTCTCTTGACTGTCAAACGCATTACATAATGTTGGTTTTGCCCGCCGGAGGGAGGAATCTGACCGATTACGGCCAGTAGTAGTATGTTGCCCCGGCAAGGGCCATCCATTGCGCCGCCTGCAGCCACCAGCGGCCACCGAGCCTTTTCAGCAACGAATAGAAACTCAATCCCGAAATGATGGTCAGAGCTAGGAAGATCAGCGTACTTTCAATCAAAGCGCTGAACTCATGGGCCAATCTGGGGTATTCATCCCCCAGGATGAGATATATGAGCATTACCGCAGAAAGACTGACCGTGATCGACAATGCAGAACCGAGCAAGATGCCCGTGACGACGGTTATTGGGTGCATTTGCGTATTGTCGCTCCAAAAGTCCTGCAAATCCGGAAAATCGAATATTTTTGCCAAACGTACCCTTGATTGAAACGCCCGAGACATCTAGCCTAGCCGCTTGAGACACTGCATTTGTTGAATCCGGCCAGCGAAATAGATCGCGCTACAAATCTGCGCCAGCCACAACGGAGAGTATATTGAACCTTAAGACACCAGGCATCATTTCACGGATAGCCACAGCGCTGTTGATTGTCGCCAGCCTGCAGGCCCTGGGCTCCACTGAAAGCACGGTCCTTGAACCCCATCTGCAGCCGGTCAGCCGGCATGAGCAGATCGGCATGATGGTCACGGAATTTGTTCAGCAATCGCACTACCTGCATGCCAAAGTTGATGACGATCTTTCGTCACAGATTCTGGACCGATATATCGAGTCGCTGGACAACAATCGCATGTATTTTCTCGCTTCGGATATCGATGCATTCGAAAAATATCGCTACAAACTGGATGACATGGTTCGAACTGAGCCAATGGATCCCATCTTCGACATGTTCGAGGTGTATCGCACTCGAGTAAGAGAGCGCTTGAACTTTGCGCTACAACAGCTTGATACTGAACCGGATTATTCTATCGATGAAGAGTACGTGTTCGATCGCAGCGAGCTTGACTGGGCGGCTGATACGGAGGAACTGGACGAGCTGTGGCGCAAGCGGGTGAAAAATGACTCGCTGAACCTGAAGCTGGCTGACAAAGAATGGGAGGAGTCCAACGAAGTATTGCAAAAGCGCTACTCAAGATTTCTGAAGCGCATGGATCAACTCAAGAGCGATGACGTTTTCGAGACTTTCATGAACGCTTTCGCCCATACCCTGGATCCGCATTCCAGCTATTTGTCGCCGCGTAACTCGGAGGAATACCGAATCCAGATGAGCTTGTCTTATTTCGGCATCGGTGCGTCGCTGCAGATTGATGAAGACAACGTGATGGTCAATGTAATTAGTATTATTCCGGGCGGTCCGGCGGCAATGGATGGGCGGCTTCAGCCTACAGACCGAATTACAGCGGTTGGCCAGGGTGAAGACGGTGTTATGGAGGACGTCATCGGCTGGCGCCTGGACGACGTCGTCGACCTAATCAGGGGCGAGGTGGGTACCGTGGTACGGCTGCAGATCCTGCCCGATGGTGCACTCCCTGGTGCTCCGCAAAAAATACTCGATTTGACCCGAAATCAGGTCAAGCTCGAGGAACAAGCGGCGAAAAGCAAGATTATTCAGGTGCCACGTGATGGGCGCGAGTGGTCGATCGGTGTCATTGACGTGCCGAGTTTTTATCGCGATTACCGCGCACTGAGCCGGGGTGACAAGGACTACAAAAGCACCACCAAGGACGTCAAACGCCTGATCGGTGAACTCGAAGATCAGGGTATTGATGGGCTCATTATCGATCTTCGAGACAATGGTGGCGGTCACCTGACTGAAGCTACGGCGTTGTCGGGACTGTTTATCGATAATGGCCCGGTAGTTCAGTTGCGCCACGAAAACGGGCGTATCAATCGCCTGGATGACCCTGACCCGGTCCCCCGTGTTGCCTACAGCGGCCCGTTAACCGTTCTTGTCAATCGTTACAGTGCATCTGCGTCGGAGATTTTTGCGGCAGCGATTCAGGACTATCAGCGCGGCATCATTGTCGGGCAACAGACTTTCGGTAAGGGCACGGTGCAAAACCTTTACGCGCTTGATCAATACGTCAGGGTGCCTGAAGGTGAGAGCCTTGGTCAGCTAACACTGACGATGGGTAAGTACTACCGCGTAACCGGTGAAAGCACCCAGCATCGGGGCGTGAGTCCGGATATCGAACTACCGTCCCATATCGACGCAACGCAGGTCGGCGAAAGTGTGCGTGAAACTGCCCTGCCCTGGGATACCATCAGAACGACGCGGTTTGAGCCATCGGAACCACTGGCAAGCACCATATCGTCGTTGATGGCAAGCCACGTTTCGAGAACGCAGGTTGATCCCGATTATCTGTACCTGGTCGAAGGCATCAAGGATATCAACGAAATTCGGGCCAGAACCAAAGTGTCGCTGAACCTGGAAATGCGGCGGACAGAGCGTGAAGAATCCATTGCGAAACGGCTGGCCAGGGAGAATGAAAGGCGGCAGGCTCTGAACCTGGAGCCCATCGAAGACCTTGACGAGCTGGAGGACGAGGAAAGCCCGGACATCAACCTTGACGAGGCAGCAGCAATTGCGACAGACTTGGCGGAGTTGCGGCAAATTGGAGCAACACCGGCTCAAACCGCACAAAATCAGCGGCAGAACGCTGATTGAGCTGGCACAAACAAGGCACTTGCAGTGAAAATCACAGGTGTTATACTGCACTACAACACTAAACTGTTGGACTGACCAAACCTGAGGTCACAGACGAATGACAGCAACAGGCAGGGTATCAAGATCTCCCTCGCCCGCCGTGAAAACGGCGGTTTTGCTGATCGGATGTGGTATTTGCTCCAGCACACTCGCGGCCAACAACTCCCTGGTCGAATGTGACGAAATGTCGCAAGGCCCGCAAGATCTGGATATCCCCTCCGAGGCATTGACCGCCAGCAAGGCCGATCATTTCCTGGTTCCGCCAGCAGATGCCATAGATACAATGCCTGGCGTAGATCCACGGGCCATCGCACCGATACTCTCGCTGACCCCTCGGGTGTTGAGCATTCTCGATCAGGTGTTTGATGCCGATGTGACCACGGACGAGCAACTGGATTATTTGACAAGCAAACCCGAGTCCAGCGAATCAGTCTCACCCGTCGCCGAACATGTCTCTGGTCAGAGCGACATTGAAGCGAGTGCGGAAGAAGAACTCAAGCTGCCGCAGATGCAGCAGCAGATGTACCGCAAGGACATCTGAATCAGCGACTGAACGCGCTGCTGATTGCCCAGTAGTTTTCGGCCAGCATATTCGTCTCACTCTCACGAACCAGACCATTCGCGTCAATTTGATACAGGATTCCCGTGCTTGTAGTCAGCGGCACGGCATCGCCGGCGTTCTGAAATTCCGCTTTCTGGCCCAGCATCTTGGCACGATTTCGTAGAATATCCGCGAAATCAGATGCTTGTTCCATCATTTCTGCGCCTTTTTGAATTCGATCCAGTAATTGGCCACATTCAAAGCGACTACCGTAGTTGACGGCCCCAACACTTTTTTCGCGAGATTCCCGGACCAGTACAACCAGATCATCATCCGCGAACTGCACATATAACTGCTGCGCAAATGACAGGGTCATCAGGTTTATGGACCGTTTGGTTGGAATGTCCAGACCGGCATTGTCGGGCGGCTTCTGATCCCGAATTTCCTCCAGTGCCGAGTGCAACTCAGACTCGTCGTCACGTAGCTGGTGCGTTTGTCGCGCCAGGTCATCCAGCATCGCAGTAACGGAGCGGCGCCTGAAAATCTTGAGGAAACCGCTCATGTTCATCAGTCGCTGTCGCTCGGCCTGTAACTGGTCCTCAAATTGTTGGACGGCGTCTCGTTTCAGCAGGATTTGTTGTTCGATCTCTCGCGCATCCTGCGTTCGGCCCTCGTTCCACTTCGCCAGCACATTGTTGTGCTGCTTCTGCTCGCGCTGTTGCTTCAGCTGCTCCGCGAATTTCGCCAGCTTGCGTTCGCAGCGCATTGACAGGCTGCGTAGCTGATAAAAGACTACGACGTTGTGTACCCACTCCGGGTCAACCAGTAAGTCCTCAAGGTGATCCATTTTTTGCTGCAGGCGTGCGGTCGAACCCTCATGCTGTTTAATCCGGTCCTGGAGCTTGAACTGCTCCTCGCGCATCCCTGCGAACTCCTTTTTGAGCTCGGCACGATTCCAATACAGGTTAAGCAGCTTATCGCTGTCCTGTTCTTTGTCCTCTGTGCTGCCAAATATCGCGGTCAAACTGGACACGCCGGATTCCTTTTACATAATACAAGGGCATTGGACGCGCCTGAAACCAGGCGCCTCACCGCGAATAATGACAACAGTGACGCCTTCAATCCTTGACTGAATCGACACTTTTCTACAGAAGTGGTGCACTTGGGAAGATTCAGCCAATCGGCAGACTGGGCGGGCTGGAACACTTGCCCTGCGGGGACCCGGACTAGCGTTCGAGAATCAAATGGCCCTGGTGCGTGAGATAGTCCAGCCACTTGTTCAACAGTATGTTGCGGCGCCAGCGCCGATCCAGCACCTTGCGATGCTCGCGAGAGAGTCGCCGCAATTCGGGGTGTCGATGATCCCGTCCCAAATGCATGGCTTCCGCCAGTTGGCCGTCCAGATAAGCTCTGACCTTCAGATCCGGATCAGCGACACGAAGGCCATTCTCGAAAAAGAAATACGACAGGCCGAGCGTAACGGTATAGCGACTACGCTCGAGAATTTCGAGATGGAGATCGCAGTCGCCCGCCACACGTGATTTGAAATAGCCATCAAGTCGATCAAGTTCCGGTATCAGATGCTGCAACCGCAGGTAGTTGCTTTCGTAAAGCGCCATAAGCCCAACGAAGCTTCCAGGCTTGACTATGGTTTCCGGAACAAGCTGATGATCGAGTAACATGAGGCCAATATAGCACAGGAAAAAAGCTACAAACGGTATGCAAATTCGGTTCCAATTTGCGGAAATTCTGACATTTTTTATGGTCGCACTCGTCGTTCAACACCTGTACTATCGAGGATTCGACTTGATATCTCTTCGATCGAAAACTCCGTCGTATCCACGAACGGTATCCCATAACGTTTGAAAATTTTCTCGGTTTCACGCAACTCGTAACGAACCTGTTGTGGTGAAGAGTACGTACCGAGCGCCCGCCGTTCTTTTCGTATCTGCTGCAACCGGGTTGGCGCAATTGTGAGCCCGAACAACTTCGATTTATGGTTCAGCAAGATATTCGGAAGATCGCCGGTATCAAAGTCTTCCTCGGTGAGCGGATAATTTGCGGCATACGCGCCATATTGCAATGCAAGGTACAGGCAAGTCGGTGTTTTACCGGAACGCGATACGCCGATGAGTATGACGTCCGCTTTTTCGTAATCCCGGGTAACGCCGCCATCATCGTTTGCCAGCGCGAAATTGGTTGCTTCCATGCGTTTCATATAGCTATCAATATCGCTCATGCCGTGCGCGCGGCCAGCAGTATGAGTCGCTTCCTGCTGAAACTCCTGCTCCAGAGGCTCCAGGAACACATCGAAAATGTCCATGTGCAGTCCATCAGCAGTCTTTAGAATGTGCCGGAAATCATCCTGCACCAGGGTCGAAAATATGATCGGCCGCAGATCGCTCTCGGCGGCGGCCGCATCGATTCGTTTGACCGCTTCCTTTGCCTTGTCATCACTGTCTATAAATGGCAAAGTCACCTGCCGAAACTTCTGTCCATCAAACTGCGTAAGCAGGCTGTGTCCCAACGTTTCAGCGGTAACACCAGTCTGATCGGAAAGAAAAAAAACTGTTCGTTCACTCATATCAACGTGTTCCTGAATCGCTGTGTCTGCCCGGCACGGCATCGGTATGCCAGTGATCGATTGTCCATGTCCGTGCCACTAACACAAGGGGTCTAAATTGGAGCCGTACGTTATCAAGCTTGAAGAGCTTGGAATGGGGGATGTTGAAACAGTTGGCGGCAAGAATGCGTCACTGGGCGAAATGATCAGTAACCTGAGCAGCCTGGGCGTGTCCGTGCCCCGCGGTTTCGCAACGACCTCTGCGGCCTACCGGGATTTCCTGAGTGTCGACGGGCTGGATGAGCGCATACGGCAAACGCTAGATGACCTGGATGTCGATGATATCAAGGCACTAACTTCGGCCGGCGCCGAGATTCGGGGATGGATCAGCGAAGCAAAACTGCCCGAGCGCCTGATGACCGATATTCGCAAGGCATGGGACGAAATGTCCGGTGGCGAGGATATAGCGGTCGCCGTTCGCTCCTCTGCAACCGCTGAAGATCTACCGGATGCGTCCTTTGCCGGGCAACAGGATACTTTCCTGAACGTGCGCGGCATCGAAAATTTGGTCGAGGCATTGCACCAGGTCTTCGCATCACTGTTCAACGACCGTGCGATTTCCTATCGCGTACACCACGGTTTTGATCACTCCCAGGTCGCATTGTCGGTTGGAATTCAGTACATGGTTCGGAGCGACATCGGTTCCGCCGGCGTTGTTTTTACGCTGGATACCGAATCCGGCTTTCGCGACGCGGTATTTATCACCTCCTCGTACGGCCTCGGTGAAACGGTCGTGCAAGGCGCTGTTAACCCCGATGAGTTCTATGTTTATAAACCGGCGCTCGCAAGCGGACACCACCCGATTTTGCGTAAGAACATTGGCAGCAAAGCCATAAAGATGATTTTCAGCGATAGCTCTGCACCGGGGAAGTCGGTGGAGACGGTCGATGTCGAGGAAACAGACAGCCAGAAGTTCTCACTAACTGAAAACGAAATCATTGAGCTTGCCAGGATCGCGGTCATCATTGAGCAACACTACGACCGCCCCATGGACATCGAATGGGGCAAGGATGGCTCGGACGGAAAGATATACATACTGCAGGCGCGGCCGGAAACAGTTCAGAGCAGAAGCGGAAGATCCATCCAGCGCTTCACACTAAAAAATCGTTCCGCCATATTGAGCCGGGGGCGAAGCATCGGCCAGAAAATCGGCAGCGGAAAAGCGAAAGTCATCAATAGCGTCGATGAGATGGGACGCATCCACGCCGGCGATGTGCTGGTTTCCGACATGACTGATCCCGACTGGGAGCCTGTCATGAAACGGGCATCAGCGATCGTCACCAATCGTGGCGGCCGAACCTGCCACGCCGCCATCATTGCTCGCGAACTCGGTATTCCGGCCGTCGTTGGATGCGGCGATGCGACCAAGACAATTCCCGACGGTAGCGACGTGACCGTTAGTTGTGCCGAGGGCGACGCGGGATTCGTCTACGAAGGCAGACTCGAGTTCGAAGAGAAACAAATAGAGCTGGACTCACTTCCCGAAATCCCGGTGAAATTGATGATGAACGTTGGCAACCCGGACCGGGCGTTCGATTTCTCGCGAATCCCTAACTCCGGTATCGGCCTGGCACGACTCGAGTTCATCATCAACCGCATGATCGGTGTTCACCCAAATGCCCTGCTCGACTACGAAAGCCTTGACAGTGAAACCAGGAACGCTGTCGACGAGCACATGGCCGGGTACTCAGGCCCGGTCGAATTTTTTGTCGACAAGCTTGCCGAAGGCGTCAGCATGATAGCTGCAGCGTTCGCGCCGGAGCCGGTTATTGTTCGAATGTCCGATTTCAAATCGAATGAATATGCGAACCTTGTCGGCGGCGAACAATACGAACCTGCCGAGGAAAATCCCATGCTCGGCTTCCGCGGCGCAGGCCGATACGTTTCAGAAAGTTTCAGGCCGTGTTTCGAACTTGAGTGCCGCGCACTGCTGAAAGTACGAAATGACATGGGCCTGAGGAATGTGCAAATCATGATTCCGTTTGTCCGCTCGGTTGCGCAGGCGAAACAGGTAATCGACCTGATGGCCGAAAATGGTCTCGAGCGTGGCAAAGATGATCTCAAAATCATCATGATGTCGGAGTTGCCAACAAATGCATTGCTGGCAGATCAATACCTGGAGTATTTCGATGGTATGTCCATCGGTTCGAACGACATGACGCAACTGGTCCTGGGCCTTGATCGCGACTCCGCATTGGTCGCTGATTTGTTCGACGAACGCGATGACGCAGTAAAAGCGATGCTCGAGATGACGATCAAGGCCTGCAAAAAACAGGGGAAGTACATCGGTATTTGCGGACAAGGGCCGTCAGATCATCCGGATCTGGCCAAATGGTTGCTCGACCAGGGAATCGAAAGCATGTCACTCAATCCGGACTCGGTAATCGAAACATGGTTGATGTTGGCCGGCGAATCTGTCTGATCTCGCCCGCATTTTGCGGGCGGTTGCGTGATTGACTAGAATCGATCGTAACCAGAGCGTCGCTGAAATTTCATTCGCGGCAGGATCAGGCCAAGAAGAACTCCGCCAAACAACACCAGAGCGCCACTGATAAACCAGTATCGGGTGCTCTGGGTACTGAGTGATGCATTCTCTTCTTCAAGAACACTGACTTCAATTTCTGAATCCGTCAGCTGTAGGCGCAATTCCTTGTTCTGAGCATCGATGGTCAGCACATTGGCCGCAGTTCGCGTGATCTCGGCAAGTTCTGCCTGAAGCCGATCACGCTCTGACTCAAGCGCTGCAATGCGTCGTTTTGCAGCCAGAAACTCAGTCTCGATTGACTTCAATTGCGATCCCATCGAACTGCCTTGCGCGTTGGCATTGGTCAGCTGACTGCTAAGACGGATCAGTTGCTCTCTCGCAGGTGGTTCGCCCATGAGATAACGGGTCAGCACCCAACCCTCGGTGCCGCCAGCTGTTCGAACGCGTGAATAGCCAGACTCTGCATCCGTTTCCAGGGACTCAAGTACTGTGCCACTACCTAACATTCGCTCGATGGCGTTACCGGTGCTCGGCCCGGTTCGCAACATTATTTCGAACTGATCACTAACCCAGACTGTCTCTGCATTGGAATTCCCGGACGCCAGCACTCCACAAACAAAGATGACTGCGACCGACAAACTGGATTGATTTTTCATAAAAACATCGCCCAAGGTGACAGCTCAACGGAACTGGTGGCGGAACTATAAGCCAACGTGAATTGGCACACCAGTAGCAAGTTATAGGCACTTCAATACTGTCGCGGAATGGCGACGCGATACTAGCGGCCTGTTGAAAAAGCCATGGATGGCCTTTTTAACATACTGCTAGTTCCCGGGTTCCGCCTGATTCTTGGTCAGGTGCCGGAGACTGCCGGCATTCGCCTCCCAGTTCTGACCGTCAAACTCAGTCAGCGTCTTCGATCTGACCGTCTCCGGGTCGAGGCAACGTGCATTGACACTGTAGCCGTCCGGATTCGACCGTGGCACGTAAAACGATTTGATGCCGCAATGGCTGCAAAAATAGTGCTTCGCGTGGCCTGTATTGAACGTGTAACACGTCAGGTCATCTTCGCCCGCGACCAACGTTAATGCAGCAGCCGCGACAATGAGGTGCTGATACCCCGTCATTCGGCAAATACTGCAATTGCAGTCATGAAGCTCCAGATCGGCCGGCGCCTCCACCGTGAACCGAAGCCGACCACAATGGCATCCACCCTTATGCAGTGTCATGTCCTTCCCCACCCTTATGCAGACGCCAGATCACCAGCAGATTGTTCGCCGGCATGGCATAGGTTTTTTCCCGCAGGAGATTCTGTGGCTTGGCCAGCCCGTCAATCCATTCGAGATCACGAATCCCCATCGCAGGGTTCTGTGTTTTCAATGATTGATCAAATCGCTTGTTTCCATCGCCTAAAAACTGGCCATCCACCTTGAACGGGCCGTACAACAGGAACTTGCCCTGCTGCTGCAACGACTGCGCCACATACCCAATCATATTCACAACCTGGGCTTCGTTCATGATGTGTGCCGTGTTTGCCGAAAACACCGCGGAATACTGAACATCAGATTCACATGGTTCAGACGAGTCGAGCAACAGCGGCTTCAGCACGTTAGGCAATCCGGTTTCCCCGATCCAATGATTAATGCCCGGATGATTTTGAGCAAGATCGCTAGTCTGCCAGATCAAGCCTGGCAGCTCTTTTGCAAAATAGACCGCGTGTTGGCCGGTACCTGAGCCAATCTCGAGTACATGCTGCGTGCCGTGAAGCTCTTTTCGAAGAACTTGTAAAATCGGATCCCGATTTCGCAAAGCAGCCGGCGCATTTGGAACCGTACTCATCTCTGCCTACTGCAAAACGCCGCTATCGAGGAGCTGTTCTCGATAGTGGCAAAGCTCGGCGATGGAATCGCGAATATCCGACAATGCCCGGTGGTTTGACTCCTTGCTAAAACTGGCTGCGATCTTCGGCGCCCAGATCTGCGCCAGAATCTTGAGCGTGCTGACATCCAGGTTTCTGTAATGGAAAAATGCTTCGAGCAACGGCAATTCGCGTGCCATGAATCGTCGATCCTGACAAATACTGTTGCCACACATCGGTGAACTGCCTGGAGTGACATGTTGCGTCAGGAAATCAATCGTCCCCGACTCGACCTCGGCCAGCGTCCGGCCATTTTCAAGCACTCGAGTCGTCAGACCCGACTCGCCATGCTGGCGCGTATTCCACTCGTCCATTGTGTCCATTACGCTCTTTGGCTGTTTCACCGACATCACGGGGCCGACTGCAATTTCGTTCAGATTCCGATCCGTAACAATCGTTGCGATTTCAATGATGTGATCGGACACAGTGTCCAGCCCGGTCATTTCCAGATCGATCCAGATCAGATTCTTCGATCGCTCAGTGGTCGTTGTGCCTTCGTCCATGAATACCCCTTGATTGTCAGTACCGGTGATTTCGATTGCTAGTGTATCAGTCAGCAGGGATGCAACGCTCGCGACGAATCGTCATACTGCGAGCCGATGGGCAATCATACCAATTCAGAAAAAGCCAAAGCCGTCGTCGTTGCTACCTATAGCCGCCAGATGAATCTCCGGCTTGCCTCGGGCGATCTCGTGCGCGCGAAGATAAAAGGCAAGAAGCTCAAACCAGTCTGCGGTGACCGGGTGCAGGCTGCGCCGATCGAGAATGAGCCGGAGTGGCTGATTACCGCTATCGACCAACGCGATAACGAACTTGCCCGACCAAATATGAGAGGCCGGATTGAAATACTGGCCGCAAATGTAGATTTCTTATGCGTTGTCGCTGCCAGCACACCGGCAGCGGACTGGTTTATTATTGATCGCTATCTGTGCGCGGCCGAACTGATGAACATTGATGCGGCTGTTATTTTCAACAAGGCAGATCTCGACAACGACTCGGTGCAAACGCGTCAGGCTCTGGACGTGTACATGAACATCGGCTATTTGACGTTGCTATGCAGCGCGAAGACCGGGCAAAACTTGGATGAGCTTGGCCGGCTGCTGGCCGACAAAACGTCTATTATTGTTGGTCAGTCCGGCGTTGGAAAGTCAAGTATTATCAATCGTTTATCGAAAGACTCCAGGCAGCGAACCAGCGACGTTTCCAAGGGGACCGGCGAAGGAAAACACACGACGGTGAATTCGGTCATGCTTGATATTTCCGATGGAGGCAAGGTCATCGACTCCCCGGGTGTGCGCGACTACGCGCCAGCAACGCAAACCAACGAACAGGTTGCCGCCAGTTTCCGGGAAATAAAAGAAGCGAGCTACGACTGCCGGTTTGCGAATTGCCAGCACCTGAAGGAGCCAGACTGTGCGGTCAAAGACGGCGTCAAAGCCGGAACGATCGATCAACGACGTTACGAGAGCTACCGGCGCTTGATTGTGCTTTCCGAGCAGCTTGCGAAAAAGCGCTAGGCCCCGCAGCAATTATGGGGACAGTGACCTTAATTACCGCAGTGCTTTTGACTCACAAATTAAGGTCACTGTCCCCATAATTGATGCCGCTCCTACTATGCTTGCTAGCCTGGTGGCCAGCTCAGGTTTCGGCCCCCAAGCAAATGTAAATGCAGGTGGAATACCGTCTGCCCCGCTGCTTCATTGCAATTCATCACCGCGCGGTATCCGTCGTCGGCAATTCCTTCCAGGCGTGCGATATGCGCCGCTGCCGCAAACAACCGCCCTATCTCGTCCTCCGCTTCCGCCACGGCAACGTCATTGATCGTTGCCACGTGCCGGCGCGGAATAATCAATACGTGCGTCGGTGCCTGCGGGTTGATATCGCGAAACGCCAGTAGATGGTCCGTCTCGTAGACAATATCCGCCTTGATTTCACCAGCGACTATTTTACAAAAAAGGCAATCGGGATTGTTCATAAGCGATTTCCTGTAAACCAGATCAGTTCAATTGACCGCTCGGCGACCAACAAAAGCGTGTGACAAGGTGCCGCTATCGACATATTCGAGCTCACCGCCGAGCGGCACACCATGGGCAATTCGGCTTGCCGAAATATTGTGGCGCCCCGCAAGCTCCGCCAGGAAATGGGCAGTCGCATCGCCTTCGACGGTCGGGTTGGTCGCGATTATCAATTCCTCCACATTACCGGCCTTTAGGCGATCTTCCAGCAATGACAGACCGAGTTCTTCCGGCCCTATTCCATCCAGAGGCGACAGATGTCCCATCAGGACAAAATAATGGCCCCTGAAGCCGGTTGCATCTTCAACAGCCATAACATCGGCTGGCGACTCTACAGCGCACAACAGTGACTCGTCACGACCAGGCGCTGTGCATATATTGCACAATTCATGTTCGGAAAACATGCGGCATTGCTTGCAATGTCCGATGCCCTCCATCGCATCCGTAAGGGCCGAGGCAAGGATCGTCGCGCCACCACGATCCCGCTCCAGTAACTGAAACGCAATTCTTTGAGCAGACTTGCGACCAACGCCCGGCATGCAACGTAACGAATCGATCAGGCGAATGAGTAATGGCGAATAGGACATATGTTGATCGGACTACCGTTAGAACGGTAATTTTATGCCTGCTGGCAGACTGAATCCTGATGCCATGCCCGAAAACTTTTCCTGTACGGTTTTCTCCACCCGCCGTACGCTGTCATTGAACGCAGCGATGATGAGATCTTCGAGCATGTCCTTGTCATCGCCAACGAGCGCGTCGTCAATTTCCAATGAGCGAATCTCATGTTTGCAGGTCATTGTGATTTTCACCATGCCGCCACCAGACTCACCGGTAACCGTCAGATTACCCATCTCTTCCTGCGCTTTTTGCATGTCGGCCTGCATTTGCTGGGCCTGCTTCATCATTTGGCCTATGCCACCTTTCATTGTTTACTCCTGGTCAGGTGCTGTTTGTTTTTCGACAAGTTCGACAGAGTCCCGTTTCATTTCCGCACCGAACATGTCCTTCAGGGCATGCACTCCGGGATCACTTTCCAGTGATCGTCTGGCCGCATCAAGACGCGCGTCCTTATTCCGAATCTCCTCCTGGTGCGGTGTCGCCACTGCTGGTTCACCCGTCGATTCCTGCAGGGAAATATCCAGCTTGAGAGTCTCTCCGAAATGCTTTGTCAACGCTTCCGCGAGTACGGTCCGCCGGGAGCTCGTCAGTAAAGACTCGGAGCGTACGTCGAGACTCAGGTGCAGGATATTGCCTTCGCGGCGCAGGTAGGCGCAGTTGCTTGCGAGCAAACGATTTGCGCCATTGATCTCAAGCTGTGAAATCAGACCACCCCAGTCTGGCTCCTGCCAGGTGCTATTGCGCCTGTCCGTTGTCGGTTTCGCTTCCGGTCGGGCAGATGCTGCTGCGGCAGGCTTCAATTCGACCGCAGCTGTACTAACGGTGGCGGCGGCTCGTTTCGGGCCGCTTCCTGCACTTGTTGCGGATCGTTCCGGCTGAAATGCCAGCATCCGCAAAAGCGTCATCTCTGCACCGCTGCGCGGATCCGGTGCTAAGTGGATATCGCGACGTCCCAAAATCGCCGTCTGGTAAAAAAGCTGCACATCCTCCGCAGCAATCAAACCCGCTAACTCTGCAATCTCTGTTTCGTCGAAATCATCGTCTGCATCGGCAGCGCCGATAACCTGGAATACGGCGATACGCTGCAATGATCTGGCGAGATCCTCGAGCATGCGCGCGTAGTCCGGGAATTGCTCGTCAATTTCGGCAACACACGACATCAGCCCGGTCGCGTCACCTGCGGCAAGAAACCGCAGCAAGCGACTCACATGCTGGCGGTCAATCGTACCTAACATCACCCCTACTGCTTTTTCTTCCACCGTGCCGCCACAAAATGCGATGGCCTGATCCAGAAGACTCAGAGCGTCTCGCAAGCTCCCGTCTGCCGCACGCGAAATCATCGACAACGCATTGCTTTCGGCATCCACTTTCTCGGCCTGGCAAATGAACTCCAGGCGATCTTTAATTAATTTTGGCGTCAAGCGCTTCAGATTGAACTGCAGGCAGCGCGACAGCACGGTGACCGGCAATTTCTGCGGATCAGTTGTCGCCAGCAGAAATTTAACGTGCGGAGGCGGCTCCTCAAGTGTCTTCAACAACGCATTGAATGAGCTCTTTGACAACATGTGCACCTCATCGATGAGATACACCTTGAAACGGCCGCGTGCCGGCGCGTACTGGACGTTGTCCAGCAACTCGCGGGTATCGTCGACTTTGGTCCGGGACGCAGCATCGACCTCGATAAGATCGACAAACCGGCCCTCGTCAATCTCGGTGCAGGCCGAACATTCGCCACATGGATCTGCCGTGATCCCATCCTCACAATTCAACGCTTTCGCGAAAATACGCGCAATCGTCGTCTTGCCGACACCTCGGGTGCCCGCGAACAAATAGGCGTGATGCAGACGCTTGCTTGCCAATGCATTGGTCAGCGCTTTCAGGACGTGTTCCTGGCCCACGGTCTCGGTGAAATTCTTGGGGCGCCACTTCCGGGCGAGTACGAGGTAACTCATGAATAATGCAGTGTAGTGCCTTGCAGCGTGCGTTTATAAGACCGACAAGTGTAACCAAAGTCGCGCCGGGAACAAGCCCGAATGTCTGCGTCCAGGCCGCAACGGATACTGAAAATAAAGTGGCCCGCGCCAGCGTTTCCCCGGCACCCGGCGTCACCGCTGCCGCTGCTCCCTTCCGGGCCTGACGGGGTTAACGGATAGCCGTCGCGAGGAAGCCGACGCGAGCCGCCGGCGATTATGGCTGTCACAACGCGAGGATACAACGGCCACCACGCCTTAATTATTGTTTGCTGTGGATTAGAGCAGCCGCAGGTTGCTATGCTTCCCGCTGCTCGCCAATGTGAACTGGCTGGCCCGGAGAAAAATAACAGGAGCATCTGATGCCACAATTGCCTGAATTCGCGACCGTAGACCCGTTTGACGGTATGACCGCAGACCAGCCCGGCGTTGTACGCAATCTGGTGGCCGGTAAATGGGTCGATGCGAAGGAGCTGCGCAAGGATATTATCGATCCCATGAATGGGGCGTCATTTCTCTCGGTTCCGGATACCATGGATCATGAACCCTTCATTGCAGGGCTCAAAAGTTGCCCGAAATCGGGCCTGCACAGCCCACACAAACATCCGGACCGCTATGTCATGCTGGGCCGGGTCTGCGCGAAAGTCGCTGCGATGATGGCTACGGACGAGGTCGCCGACTACTTCAGCCAGCTGATCCAGCGCGTCATGCCGAAGAGCTGGGCACAGTGTGCCGGCGAGTATCATGTTACGCGGGTATTCATGGAGAATTTCGCAGGCGACGGCGTGCGCTTTCTCGGTCGCGGGTTTTCGAACCCTGGCGACCGCCCCGGTCAGGAAACACGCGGTTATCGATGGCCATTCGGGCCTGTGGCAGTTATTGCGCCATTCAATTTTCCACTGGAAATCCCCACCCTGCAGGTAATGGGCGCACTCTTCATGGGCAACCGGCCGCTGATCAAGGTCGATTCCAAGGTTAGCGTCGTATTCGAGCAGTTCATTCGTTTGCTGATCCACGCGGGTCTGCCCGCGAATGATCTTGACCTCATTCATTGTCGTGGATCGGAAATGGGCAAGCTGCTTGAGGCTGTTCGTGACGACATCCGACTGGTGCAGTTCACAGGGTCAAGTGGAGTTGCCGAACGAATCTCAAGCTTGATGAATGGCGCTGTAAGGCTGGAGGATGCCGGTTTCGACTGGAAGGTGCTGGGCCCGGACTACCAGGATAAATGGCTGGACTATGTCGCCTGGCAATGCGATCAGGACGCCTATAACGCCGCCGGCCAGAAGTGCTCGGCACAAAGCATCATGTTTGCCCACGAAAACTGGACCAAGACGCTGTTGCCGAAGCTCGCTGAACTCGGTTCCCGCCGAAAACTCGACAACCTGACGCTGGGCCCCATCCTGAGCTGGACGGACGCGCAAATCGATGCACATATCGGCGCGCTGACATCCATCAAGGGCGCCAGGCTACTGTTCGGCGGAAAGCACCTGACGGGACACTCAATTCCCGACCGTTACGGTACGCTGGAAGCAACCGCCGTGCAGGTCCCGCTCAGTGCGTTTGACGGCGAACACTTCGAACTCATTACGACGGAGCTGTTCGGCCCCTTCCAGGTGATCGTGGAATACGGCGATGACGATCTCGACACGGTACTCGACGTACTGGAACGAATATCCCACCACCTGACTGCTGCGGTCGTCAGCGGCGACGTTGAATTTCAACAGGCCGTGCTGGCCGCAACCGTCAACGGCACTACCTATTGCGGCATGCGCGCGAGAACCACCGGCGCACCACAGAATCACTGGTTCGGCCCTGCAGGGGACCCACGTGGTGCCGGCATCGGCACGCCGGAAGCGATTCGCGTGACCTGGAGCGGCCACCGGGAGATCATCATGGACCAGGGACCATTACCGGACGGCTGGACGACGCCGCCGTCGATATAGCAGCAGGCTGACCTGTGGAAAGCAAACTCCCCAACGTCGGCACAACAATATTCACAGTCATGAGTCAGTTGGCCCATGAATGCGACGCCATCAACCTGTCGCAGGGTTTCCCGAGCTTTAACCCCGACCCGCAACTACTGGCACTGGTCGATCACCATTTACAGGCCGGTGCGAATCAATACGCGCCAATGACAGGCGTACCCGCGCTACGTGAGGCAATTGCCAGCAAAGTCATGAGACTGTATGGCCGAAGCGCCGACCCGGATGCCGAGGTAACCGTATGCACAGGCGCGACCGAGGGTCTGTTCAGCGCGATCATGGCGATAGTCCGGCCTGGCGACCAAGTCATCGTTCTTGATCCGGCGTATGACTCCTACGAGCCCGCCGTCACACTCGCGGGCGGCATCACTGCTCATGTACCTCTTGCAGGCATGACGAGTGGCAACTTCAGCATCGACTGGCAACGATTGAAAGACACGATTAACGACAGGACGCGTCTGATCATTCTCAATTTTCCACACAATCCCACCGGCGCTGTTTTCTCTGCAAAGGACCTTGACCGGCTCGCCGATATCGTGCGGAACAGCGCCATTTATTTGTTGTCCGATGAGGTCTACGAACACATTGTGTTTGATGGCCACGAACACCAAAGCCTGCTTCGGCACGATGAACTCTGGGAGCGTTCAATGGTGTTGTCGTCCTTTGGTAAAACCTGTCACGCGACTGGCTGGAAGGTTGGATACTGCATCGCACCCGCCGAACTCAGTATTGAATTTCGCAAGGTCCATCAGTTCACCTGCTTTTCGGTCGTTACGCCCATCCAGCACGCTCTCGCTGATTTTATGGACGAACAACCGGAACATTATCAAGGGCTTTCAGACTTTTACGAGAAAAAGCGTGATCATTTTGCAAGCCTCCTCGAGGGTTCGTCCCTGACCCTGACTCCCGCACAGAGCACGTTCTTTCAGATCGTTGACTATTCTGATTTGAGCACTGAACTCGACACCGATTTCGCGATCCGCCTGACAAAGGAAATTGGCGTTGCATCGATTCCCATATCCGTTTTTTGTGAAGCGCCGCCCGCGGGACGATTTCTGCGGTTCTGCTTTGCCAAAGACGATGCCACACTGGAGGAGGCAGCAAGCCGACTATGCAAACTCTGAGCGTTTCAATTATTCAGGCTGAGCTGCACTGGCATGATCCGGAACGCAACCGCGAGCAATTTTCGGTTGCCATTGAGTCGATCGACCAGCCAACCGATCTCATCGTTCTTCCAGAGATGTTCACTACTGGATTCACCATGGAGGCCGAGGCCTACGCTGAAACTATGGGCGGAAAATCGATCGCATGGATGCGTGAAACGGCGATTGCCGCAAATGCGTCAATCTGTGGCAGCCTTATCATTAAAGAACATGGCAAGCATTACAACCGATTCCTGCACGTGCCACCAATAGGCGAACTGACGTCCTACGACAAGCGTCATTTGTTCCGACTGGCGGACGAGCAGCGCCATTTCGCACCTGGTACCGAACACGCAAGTTTCGCGTTGAACGGTTTTCGTATTTGCCCCATGGTTTGCTACGACCTTCGCTTTCCGGTGTGGAGCAGGAATCGCGGTGAATATGATGTCCTCCTGTACGTTGCCAACTGGCCGAGCAGGCGACATTTTGCCTGGGAGACGCTTCTACGTGCACGGGCAATCGAGAATCTGAGTTATGTTGTTGGCGTGAATCGCAATGGCGTTGACGGCAATGACCTGCCCTACATCGGCGGCAGCTGCGTCGTCGATTTCCTGGGTGCCGATCTTGCTGACCTGCGGGATCAAAATGGCATCGCGACCGTGACATTGGACAAGCAAGCATTATCGGCCTTTCGCGAACGCTTTGCGTTTGACAAAGATGCCGACGAATTTTCACTTGGTTGACCAAATGAACGGTATTTACTCAATCGACGAAATAAGACTGTGGATCAGCCTTGCAGTTATTGGCCAGCAATTTTTGGTCGCCCTGGTATTTCTAAAAGGACGCCCCTGGGAGACCGCGCAATGGCTGGGCGCCTTGTTGTTATTTGGCGCGATGGCCTACCTCGTCCAAAGCAATCCGGTCTTGCGCGAGGCGCTCTCGGCCTTCTGGCCGATTACAGCCGCGCTGGCGTTGGCCGCACCTTATTTACTGTGGGAATTTTCGATCGCCATTTTCGAAATTCGATTCGTGCCTGCCATTATTCGATATCCGATCTACGCGGTGCCGATAATTGCCTGGTTATCGATTGTTGGCAAGGGCCCGGTTACTACAAGCTTGACAGGTGTAGCGGCTGTAGCGGAAGTCTTGCACCACATAATTGCACTCGTGCTGGTTGCGCATGCCGTGATTTCTGTTTACCTGGACCGGCGCGATGATCTACTGGAACCGCGCAGGCGCTATCGCGCATTGTTCATTCTGTTCTTCGGCTTGCAGGCCGCTTCAATCCTGATCGTCGAACTGGTATTCGGATTTTCGAATGTGCCAGACTGGCTTGAGTTGACCAATGTGATCATGATCGAAATCCTGACCCTCGGCCTTATGTTCCCGTTGCTCACCATTAATAGCCAGATTTTGTGGCATGACGAAACCAGGAATACTGTCGTGATCCAGGAGGCGACACCCGAAGGCCTGGCCCCCGCCGAGCAAGTGCTGCGCGACTCCCTGACCTCAGCCATGGATGCCGGTTTTTACCGTACAACCGCTCTCGGTATTCGCGAGCTTGCCGCAGAACTCCGGGTACCGGAGCATCAACTGCGCAAACTTATCAATCAGCATCTGGGCTATCGTAATTTCAGCGCATTTCTTAATTACCATCGAATTGGCGAAGCCAGGCTGCGCCTCGGGGATGCTGAAACGGTACGCATTCCGGTCCTGACGATCGCGATGGACCTGGGCTACGGTTCGATCGGCCCATTCAACCGCGCATTCAAGGAGTCCACCGGACTCACCCCTACGGAGTTCCGCCGCCGGAAACTGGGCAAGTCTTTCGCAGATTCCGAATAAATCTGGCTGATTTCGAAAACGGCGAGAGCCCGCATAGCTTGGAGCCCAATATCGACCTCTAATCATTTCAGGATTGGAGGAGTACATCGTGACGCAAACGTTGTCGCAGGAATTTCAGAACATCTGGCCGATTATCGCGCTGAACGACTTTCTACGTTATGCCATTGCGGCGAGCCTGCTTGCGAGCATTTTGTTCGTGTTTCGCCGGATGCTTGCCCAAAGACGTATTCAGGACCGCCACGCGGGCTGGAAGGATATCCGGCGGGAAGTGACATATTCCCTGCTCACCATCGTCATCTTTTCCCTGGTGGGGTTCGGTACGTATTTCGGGGGCCAGCACGGTTTGTTCCGACTGTCGACGGAAATGCCGACCCTGTGGTCAGGACTGTTCGATTTTGTCGTGATTGTACTCGCACACGACGCCTATTTTTATTGGGCTCATCGAACTATGCATCACCCTCGCCTCTATCGTCATTTTCACCGACTGCATCATCGTTCGGTTACGCCGACACCCTGGACTGCTTATTCATTTGCGCCACTTGAAGCCGTCGTTGAGGCTGCATTTCTGCCGCTGATATTCCTGTTTTTCGAATCTTCCCAATTAGTCGCATTCGCATTCACGAGCCATATGATCGTGCGTAATGTCATTGGACATGCCGGCGTCGAACTGTTCCCGAATCGTTGGCTACATTGGCCAATCGCAAGATTGATAACCACAACGACCCATCATGACCTGCACCATTTGGAATTTCGCTGGAATTACGGGCTGTATTTCACCTGGTGGGATCGCCTGATGGGTACCGAGCATCCACAATATCAAGAGCGGTTCCTGGCTTCGGTTTCGCGCAACACAGACGACGGTGAACTCGATGGAGAGACGGGCATAAGTGGCGCGTAGACACGAGCATTTCCGGAATGGGGCACCCCTACCCTGGCATGACACGAGGACCGCGCTCGTACCATTCGCGAGATCGATTTACCACGCGCACAGCAACCAGCATCACGGGTACTTCGATTAGTACACCTACCACCGTCGCCAATGCGGCGCCTGACTCGAATCCGAATAGTGCGATCGCCGTGGCCACGGCCAGTTCAAAAAAATTGCTGGCACCGATCAGCGCAGAAGGACCCGCCACACAGTGGGGAGAGCCCATTTTGCGATTAAGGAGGTAAGCGAGCCCGGAATTGAAAAAAACCTGGATAAGAATCGGCATTGCCAGTAACGCAATAATTAATGGCTCTGCAATGATTTGTTTCCCCTGAAAACCGAATAGCAGTATCAGCGTCGCCAACAGAGCAACCAGGGAATACGGCCCCAGGCGAACAATCAGTTCATCGAGAAGCGCTACACCGTTCGTACGCTTCAGCAAATTTCTCCGCCATACGGTCGCTATGATCAGCGGAACGACGATGTAGAGAACCACCGACAGTAGCAATGTATCCCATGGCACGACGATGGCCGAAAGCCCAAGCAAAAGTGCAACGATTGGGGCGAAAGCGAACACCATGATGACATCGTTTAATGCAACCTGTGACAGCGTGAAGTGAGGTTCCCCCCGCATCAGGTTGCTCCAGACGAACACCATCGCGGTGCATGGTGCCGCAGCCAGAATGACCAGGCCGGCAATATAGGAATCGATTTGTTCGGCTGGCAAATAAGCACGGAATAAATAGCCGATGAAGAACCAGGCAAGCAAAGCCATCGAGAATGGTTTGACGCCCCAGTTGACGAACAGTGTGATGCCGACGCCGCGCCAATACTGACGCACCTGCTTTAGCTGCTTAAAATCAATCTTGATTAACATTGGAATGATCATCAGCCAGACGAGTACCGCTACGGGCAAATTGATTTGTGCCACTTCGATGTTTCCAACTAACTGAAATGCGCCCGGAAACATCTGGCCCAGGACGATACCGATGCCAATGCATGACGCAACCCACACGGTGAGATAGCGCTCGAACATGCTCATCTCATCTTTTTGTTCGCTGACGCTTCCGTCCGGCAGGTTATTTTCCGTCTTCGCCAATATCTTCGTTCCAAAGCGGGCCATTCGATGCAATGAAGTCGAGCATAATCTGCCTGCATTCCGGGTTGTCCAGAATCTCGATCTCCACACCCCTCGAACGCAGGTAGTTTTCGGGACCCTGGAACGTTCGATTCTCACCGACAACAACTTTGGGAATGCCATACAGAAGTATCGCGCCACTGCACATATCGCAGGGCGACAAAGTGGAATACAGAACAGACTTGTGGTAATCCGACGCTGTCAATCGGCCCGCATTCTCAAGACAATCCATCTCTGCATGCAGAACCGAACTGCCCTTTTGAACTCGCTGGTTGTGGCCGCGACCTACGATGCGACCGTCGATAACCAGCACGGAACCGATCGGGATGCCGCCGGCACTTTGTCCCTTGCGGGCTTCATCGATCGCTTCTTCGAGGTGCTTGTCCATCTGCAATTGCATCTTATCAAACACGCTCTTGCGAAAGTGAAGTGGCGGAGAGGGTGGAAGCTTTTCTACAGATTCGGCGATTTCCACCCAAGGCCGTGCAGTTTCACACCAAATATGCGTAGATGGGCTGAGTCGGCAACTGTGACGCATTTTCCCGCTCTAGCGGATAGCTTTTGCGGGTTACGGCTCGAGCTTGATCGTTATCTCCTTACCGTCACCGGCCTCCTTGCTTGTAAGTCGAACATTGATGGAATCCGACGGCACAAAGGCGATGCCATGGTTGATTATGGATCCGTCTTGCCATTGCCGCACCAGATCTGTCAGATCTACCGCAATCGTCTCGCCCACATCCGCGGCGTTAATCTCTAATGTCGCGACCGGTGTCGGATCGTAGGCGGGTATCGTATCGTAGGTCACGGATGCCTCATCCCAGTCCTGGTAGACGATGTGGATGTCGATCTGGCCTGCCTGCTTCAGCAAATTGGCCACCAGGTTCAGGCTGGCCATGCTGAACGAGCGTCCTTCAAGGGGGTCAACATCGAACCTGGCAAAGCCTATCATCGGTGCCCATCCTGCAACGGCGATCGTTTCGGCTAATCCGTAGCGGCGACCCGGAAACTTACCGTTCACAAAAACGTCGTCAGTGAGCCCGAGGAATTGCGGTCCCGCCAAAGTGAACCGGTTACCCACACCGTAGCCCCCGTTGGGTTCATGATGAGACAGAATCCAGGGTGAGATCGGTGTGACAAACTGGGTCTCATCGGCTGCCAGGGGACTCCAGTTACCGTCGTGAAACAACAGAGAGTCCTCATAGCCCAGTTCGTTGATCTGTCCCTGGGTACCCACCGTCTCCAGGATGGGGCCCCAGTTGTAACAACCGTCTACGCTGCAGTCCCGTTTGCTTTCGCGATACTCGTGACGCCAGATCAGGTCCCATGCGCCGTTGCAGTTATTCCACAGGTAGATTGCGTTCTGCCATAAGGGCGGCGTGCCCTCATCCAGCTTTATGGTTTCATTGGCGTAGTGCATCACCTTCTGGCTGTGCCCGCCCTTGTCCACGATATCCCGGACATAGCACGGGAAATCATCGAAAGTATGGGTCCAGCCTGCCTGCCAGCCGTTTCCGGTGTCTCCGTCAGGACAGGGATACTCGGGTGTGCAGGGGCGACCAAAAATACCCCACCAGCCAGCGTCCAAGTGATCGGCGTAGAGACCGACAAATTCAGTTGCGCTGTCCGTATGGTTTGTCGCTGGTGTCATTAACCACCAGTCACTTGCTACTTCAGAACCAACACCGTCCGGCTGGACAAACATCTTGGTGTGGAAGACCGCGTGCTCCAGAGCCTGATGAGTATACGGGTCATATCGCGTACCCGCGCCGTAACCACCGGGCACCGGCGGCTCGCCCACGTCTTTACTTACTTTCTCGAGACCTATTCCATCGGGACTCACTTCCTGGACACCGGCCGACGCCGCTGCAGGCGCGAACTGATCGGTAATATCGTTCACCGGAGCACATACCGCGGTGTAGGGTTCAAATAAAGTGCCCACCGGACATTCAACGGGACTTGACACGGCATCGATCATCATTGGGTTACCGCCGTCGATACTGCCGAGTTTCACATTGGTTCCGCCGGTTGTGACAAAAGCGATGCCATAATTGTCTGCGCCGGTCGCCCATGCCTGCACGATACTTGTCACGTCCACAGCCACGGTGCTGCCAGCGTCGTCAGTGCCAATTGGCACGCTGGCAAAAGGTGCCAGCATGTAAGTCGGCTCCCAGTTAAAGGTCAGGGTATCTTCGTCCCAAGGCTCTAGAACCTGATATAGACCGATGCTCCCGGCGGCCTTCACCTCGATAATATCCATCGTCAAAGTGGCCGTGTCGACACTGTTGCCGAGATCGCTTAGGTCAAATTGCACAAAGCCTTGGTTTGGACCCCAGCTACGCACCACGACCGCAGTGTAATTCGCGTAATTTTTGTTGGGCTTGATACCGTTGGAGAATGTGTCCTGAGTGGATTGCAGAGTCTCGCCGGTATAAGCGGGCGGACCGGAATCGACTTCCAGCGATGCCGGTATTCCGCCCGTTTTTTCCTTTGCGTCAAAGTAGGCTTTGATGCTGTCCGTTGTGACGATCAGGAATCCAGCATCAGCGAGGCTACCGTCGGCCCATCGTTCGACGGCGTCAGTGACATCGAATGAGATTACCGATCCCTCATCAGCGGTGCCCAGGTCAACGACCGCCGTCGCGGTTACTTCCGCCGGGGGTTGGGTGTTCCAGGTAACGCTGGACTCATTCCATGACGACGTAATGGCGTAGATGCTGACGGTTCCAGGACTGGCAATGTCGTTCAGATAGAGTTCAAGGACGGCATTGCTGACTGACTGGCCGGCGAGCGACGCGGCATCGAAGCGTACGAGGCCCTGTTTCGGGCCGTAGCTGGTCACGAAGATATCGTCCCGTGTGCCATACGCTGAAGTTGGCCTGAGGCCATGAATATAGGCGTCGTCCGTCAGGGGCAGTGAGATCGTGTCCGCCCATCCGTTCGCACAGATCAGCAACAATGTAATAACTGCTAATCTGGTCTGCTTGCGATATATCATGATGTTCTCCCACGTCGTCGTTACACGAAACAGGCAGCCCGGCGATCGTGGGTTCTTCGTGGCGATAGAACGTCGCGGAGGAGGCGAGGACCCGTGGCTTTGCGTCCCTGACTGTGGTCAGGTTTGCCTTTATCGACTCAAGCATTGTGGTAGACGGGGAAAACGCGTCAATTCTGGGATGTACTTAGAAGGTTTATTCTTTTCTCATCCTCTTTGTCAATATTTACTTCATAATTATAACAGGCCAGAACGCTTGGGAGACCACCAGATCGGAAGAGAAAAGAATAA
>PVMS01012626.1_pt1 | contig 44119 bp, 42 predicted proteins | sample 1853461 | NCBI WGS metagenome assembly PVMS01 (sample SAMN08582032, study PRJNA380276) | Marine sediment metagenome, whole genome shotgun sequencing project. | isolation source: ocean sediment barecode stripped | collected 2017
CATATTCCAAAGGTTTATCATTGTCAACGGCCAGTTGCTCAGGGGTTTTTTTCCCTATATCAGAAGTTTTTTTAGCATTTAAAAGGTTAGATTGGGCATATAATGCATTGAACATAAAAAATGCCAAAATAACAATCCCAATATTTTTCTTATTCATCATATAAATTTCAATTTACCGTATTTCTATGCTTACTGGAGAAGCATTTTTAATCTTATAAGCGGTGTTACCCGCTAACGATGATTTTATATCAAATATTGTAACTAAATCACCTCGTTTTGCTTTTGCAATTGCCTTTTTGGCTGACGCATCCATTTTATTTCCGCTGACAAGCACTGCCGACTGTCCAGGAACTTTAATTGTAAATCCTGAAGTATTCAATGATAGGTCAAAATCAAAATCAGGCAATGCTGCACCCACAGTTGCTTTTTCTAAACTTGTTTTAGGCATTTGAACGATTCCAAACTGTTTTCTAATGGTTCCGACAGGTGAAGGAATATCTTTAATTCTAAAATTTTGAGAAGAACTAACCGGACTTCCATCCGATAATTTTCCTGTAACTCTGATAGTAACCTCTTTTCCTGTTCCAGGAGTCATGATATATTTACCTATCCCACTGGCTCTTTTTAATCCTGATCCTGATGCGCTTACTAAATTATCAGGTATTCCCGGAATTGAAATAGTCATAGGATTTGCTACACCTCTATAAACCACATTCATTTTATCTGCTGAAATTACAGCACTATTTGGTTTAGGTATCACTGCATAGGAACTTTCAATAGGAATCACGACAGGTTGTCCGTTTTCCATAAAAGTAAATTCTCCTTTAATTTCACGTTCACCAACACCTCCGGCAGGAAAATCCAATAATGCCCTACCATCTTCAATAGCGGTAATATTAATTCCATTCACAACAACTTCACATGGTTTTAAGGTAGCATCATAACGACCCAATACAATTTTTCCTTTAAAGTTTTCTCCCTGGAAAAAGGCAGACTTTTCAGGAATTAAAATTGTTCTGTAATTAGACATTGAGACATCACTTTCCAACTGACCTCCTAATAGGCTTCCGTATATTTCAGACTGAGTTGTTTTAATATCTGTTTGCATTGATGTCAGATTCGTTACAGTAGATATCAAAGGAAAACCTTCATACCTATTTTTTAACCACGCCTGCTTTCCTGCTTCAGTATCTTGTTCAGAAGTATCAAATCTTTTTTTAATATTAGCAGTAAGAGGATTATCTTCTCCTATAAGTAAAATAATATTATCTCTATAATTATTAATATTATCCAAAAATTCCTGTCCGTCAGGAGTATAGCCGTCACCTATAAAAAAGTATTCATCCACAATATCACGTTTATCCATTGCTTCATAGTCTTTTCTATCTTCTGGTTCAATGTCTTTAACAAAGAACTCCTTCTTGGTTTCTAAATAATCGTCGAAATTTGTTGACAATTCGTTCACTTTACTGGCTAATGTATGAAGCTCACTATACTTTTCAGGTTGTTCACCTGCTTTGGTAGCTAAATTTTCAAGTGTCGCATTATTTTTTATGGTCGCAGTCGCGTTATTTGCAGAAAGTTTTTCATTCATATAACCAAATGCAGAAAGTACTTCTTTAGACATTTGCATTGCGATCATTGCAATGAAAATTAAGTACATTAAGTTTATCATTCTCTGCCTTGGTGATAATTTACCTGTTGCCATAATTAATTAGTTTTAAGGTTAGTTTTGTTATCCATTTATACTAATTATTTTTTTTTGACATTGCACTTAACATTCCGCCATAAACACCATTTAAGGATGATAAATTCATAGCAAGGGATTCCATTTGGTCCTTCAATTTACCTGCGTTTACAGTAACTTGTTCATTGATATCGGCCTGTCTGCTTGTACTTTCCAGTTGTACCTTATACAAACTGTTCAGTGACTCCATTTGCGCTGCTGCCAAAGATAATTGTTCACTGTATTTAGTAGTAGATGCAATAGAATCTATGGCTGGAGCTATATTTTCAGCTGCTCCTTTAAAATTTTGAATACTATCACCCAAACTTTTCATTAAACCTGCATCCAATTTTGCTTCCCTAAGCATATCATCCAACTTTTGAGATAATAAACTTTGTGCTGCCCAATCCAAATCGTCTTCTATTGAATCAAAAGCTGAAATAAAGAATACAATTGCTTCTACAAACATACCGATTGTAAGCATTTCACTACCAAACTGCCAGTGTTGAATTTTAAAAAGTGCTCCTAAAATTACTATGGATGCCCCAATACCATAAGCATAATTAAATAATTTTTTAGTATTTCTTGATTGTGCCATAATTATCGTTTTTATATTTGTGATTTAAGTTGATTTTATTTTCCACTTATGTTGGTTCCGAGAAAATCCTGGACAGTTCTAAAGCCAATATAACTTCGTGCTGAGTCAGCATACTCGTAATCACGCGTGCTCACTTCTAAAAAATATGCCACATCTTTCCAAGAACCTCCTCTTATAACTTTTCTATGATTGCTTTCGTCTTCAACGTTTGGATTCAGTGTAGACGCCGTTTTATATGATGCCTCACTAAAAGCATCCAAAGTCCACTCAGATACATTCCCTGCCATATTATACAAGCCGTAATCATTGGCATTGTATGATTTTGCTTCCATGGTGTATAAAGCACCATCTACCGCGTAATTACCCCTGCTTGGCTTGAAGTTTGCTAAAAAACATCCTCTATCAGTAGTTGTATACGGACCTCCCCATGGATAGGTGCCATTTTCCAGACCACCTCTTGCGGCAAATTCCCATTCAGATTCAAGAGCCAATCTAAACTGAGGTACATTTAATGATTTCCTTTTGGTATTTATGAAGTCATTTTTCTTTTTTGTTCTCCATTTACAAAATGCTTTTGCTTGTGGCCAAGATACACCAACCACCGGATAATCATTATATGCCTGGTGGTAAAAATAATCTTGGTGCATAGGATCATTATAAGAATAATTAAAATCTCTGACCCATACTGTTGTATCAGGATATACACTTACAACTTTTTCTTTAATAAAATCTCTACGTTGTCCTTTATTTCTTGCTGCTCCTTCGTGATCTAACCAAAAATATTTAAATTTCAATTTTTCCACATCAATAATTCTTCTTCCTTCAAAACTATCTTCAAATGGTATCAAAATAGAATCTAACAATATTTCTGCATATTGGATACTCGGAAAATCATTTTTATCCCAAATAATATCTTCATCCCAATTTAGCATTTTTCCTTGTGTCGGGGAATTAGGGTCTCCTATACTTCCATAAGTATCCATCATATATTGTTGATAAGGAGACATATCACCTTCTTCTATATTTAAAAATTGGTAATCTTCAAGTCCTTCTTCTCCCATTATATCGGCATACATGGCTAATTGAGTTCTCACTATGGAATCTCTAACCCAAAATACAAATTCTTTATATTCACTATTTGTGATTTCTGTTTCATCCATATATACAGGACGCACAGTAACTGTTCTGGTTGGTGCGTTTAATGTTCCAGCAATATCTTCACTTTGCTTACCCATAGTGAATGATCCCCCAGGTATTAAGGTCATTCCTAAGGTTTTTTTGAATGCCATTTACTATTTTGTGTAACTCCAACCAATTCTCCTTGATCATTAGATCCACAACTGTATATGAACAATGCCAGTAAAATATACAATGATATTTTCTTCATATTTATTTTCTTAATCTGTTGAGGCAAACCTATTACTAATTATCTATAAAAACAATCATTTGCTTAATCTGTTTAAAACTAAAAAAAACGCAATTTATTATATGGCATACAATTTTTTTTATAACACCAACTTTTTCAGCGTTCTAATCCATCTATCAGGAATTTCCTGATTGCTCGCGCTTATATAATCTTGATATGTACATGGTATTAACGCATGTCTCTTGAATTTATTATTCTCTTTTATACTAATTTCCATCCACCACCGTCCGCTTTTATTACTTTTATGAAAATTCAGCAATTGATTTTCAATGGGAACAATATATTTTTGGTAATTTTCTTTCAGCCCATACGGGTAATCATTTGCTCTAAAGTTAACGCCTTCAATAAAATACCAAATCATTTGAGAAATTAATTGTGCTGTTTGATTCTTATTATCAATTTTTGGATTGTACTCATAAATTCCAAACGAGCTTACCTTATCACTTATACCTGCATACCGAGCAATAGCACATATCTCAGCACCCGAAAAACCATTAGGTGTAGCATTTTTATTAGCAGGAGCATCTGAATTTTTAACAGAAGATAAATCAATACTCACTATATCTGCATCTCTGAGAATCGGTTCAACTAACTTGATTGAATTTGAAATTTCTCCTAACCTATGTGATTCAAAAAACAAACTCTCCAATAAATCCAATTCATCTTGTGAATTAAAATAAGTCTGATATCCAATATTACTATAATTGAACAGGTTGTTAGGTTCATTCATCACAATTTTACTTAAATAAGATTGTGAACTTAAATCATCGTCAATCGCGCCCAAATCAAATTTATTATCCACAACGACCAAATTCACTGTCTGTTCCAGCGAATCGTAGGCTCTGTAATTGGCATAGGTTAGATCTTGACCTCCTCCAATTATTATTGGAATAATTTCTTTTTTAATCAAAAAAGATAACAACTGACCTAAGGCAAAGTAAGTGTCTTCAATGGAATTTCCCTTTGGTATATTTCCCAAATCAGCAACGCTAATTGGCCAGTTACCAGGATATAATTTGTAAAGTTCTTTTCTGATTTCATCTAAATTAGCGCCGGTTCCATCATTGCCGATTGAAGCTCTATCTTCTTCCACACCAATAATGGCTATTTTCTTGTCCGTTAAACTTGGGAATTCACTTTTGGTAGTATAAATCTCAATACATTGACCAAATGATTGATTAGTTTGCATTTTAGCATGCGCCATTAATGCATCATCTATAGGTATTAGATAATCAAAATTCATTTTTGGGGGGTTAAAATCTTTCTTTTATGATGGCAATATAGCCAAAAAATTTATTTTTTGGTGCCTTTTTTCTTGCTTGTTTTCTTTTTTGGTCCCTTTTTAACAAGAATTTCTTTTACCTCATCCAAAGTTAATTTCTTTGCATCGACTGTTTTTGGCAATTCAATTTTAATTTTTCCTTTAATTATATTTGATCTTCCCCATCTTGCTTTTTCAACTCTAATACCCTCTTCGGTCCAATTATGAATAACTTTTTCAATGTCCTTGCGTTTTTTATCTTCAATTAATTCAACAATATTTTCCTGAGTTAAATTATCAAAATCGTACTTTCTGTTTACATTGATAAAAGTACTGTTCCATTTAATAAAAGGGCCGAATCGGCCAACTCCTTTTTGTACAGGCATATTTTCATATTCACCTATCGGTGCATCAGCTTGTCGTTTTTCTTGAATCAATTCAATAGCACGGTTGATATCAATTGACATTGGGTTTTCATCTTTTGGTAACGACACAAACATTTTATCAAATCTTATATATGGGCCAAAACGTCCACTAGCTACAATTACCTCATTTCCTTCAAAACCACCAATTGTTTTAGGAAGTTTGAACAAATCCATTGCTTCTTCAAAAGTTATTGAGGATATTGTTTGATCACCTTGTAAACTTGCAAATTTAGGTTTCTCTTCGTCTAATACTTCCCCAATCTGAACCATGGCACCAAACCTACCTAAACGAGCATATACATTTTTATTGGATTTAGGGTCAATACCTAATAACCGTTCTCCTTTTGCTCTTTCTGCATTCTTTGTAACATTTTCTACCATTGGATGAAATTCTCCGTAGAATTCTTTAATCATAGAAATCCAATCTTCTTTTCCTTCAGCTATATCATCAAATTCCGATTCAACTTTTGCTGTAAACCCAAAATCCAAAATATTCGAAAAATTCTCAACTAAAAAGTCATTTACAATATTTCCAATATCAGTAGGTATTAATTTTCCTTTATCAGCACCTACTTTTTCAGTTAATGTTTTTGAACTTACATTTCCCCTTTCTAATTTCAATTGTACATAGGCTCTATCAACACCTTCAATGTTTCCTTTCTCAATATATTCTCTTCGTTGAATTGTTGAAATAGTTGGAGCATATGTCGATGGACGGCCAATGCCCAATTCTTCCAGTCTTTTAACTAATGAAGCTTCCGTGAAACGATATGGTGCTTTTGAATAGCGTTCCGTAGCGTTAATATAATTTTTGTTTAAAATTTCATCAACAGATATTTTTGGTAGCATTCCTGCCTGTTCTTCATCTTCAACATCAGTCCCTTCCAAATAAACTTTCAGAAATCCGTCAAATTTGATCATTTCACCATTAGCAATAAAAATTTCGTTATTGTTAGAGTTTGTAATTTTAACATTTGTACGTTCCAATTGAGCTTCACTCATTTGAGAGGCAATGGTTCTTTTCCAAATTAAACTATATAATCGATCTTGATCAAAATCAACAGAAATCGATTGTCTTCCCATATCAGTTGGTCTAATGGCTTCATGCGCTTCTTGTGCACCTTTTGAATTTGTATTGAAATTTCTAGTTTTACTATAGTTCTCTCCAAAAGAAGAAATTATTTTTTGTCGTGCATCAGATTTAGCATCTTCGGATAGGTTTACACTATCTGTCCTCATATATGTTATTAACCCTGCTTCATACAACCTTTGCGCTACAACCATGGTTTTAGCCACAGGGAAAAAATGTTTTCTTGAAGCTTCCTGCTGTAAAGTAGATGTAGTAAATGGTGGTGCCGGGTATTTCTTTGCAGGTTTTTTCTGCAAATCATCAACCGAAAAATCAGCACCTATACATGAATTTAGAAATGATTCTGCCGCTGATCTTGTAGTAAAGTTCTTTGATAAAAAAGCTTTAAAACTTTTATCTTCAGAAGTGACAAACTCAGCTACTACTTTATATGAAGCTGTTGATTTAAAATTTGAAATATCACGCTCTTTTTCAACTATCAGGCGAACAGCAACCGATTGCACTCTTCCCGCGGACAAACCTCCTTTGATCTTTCTCCACAAAACCGGTGACAATTCATAGCCTACCAACCTGTCTAATACTCTACGTGCCTGTTGCGCATTGACTAAATTATAATCAATACTTCTTGGGTTTTCAACTGCTTTTAAGATGGCTTTTTTTGTAATTTCATGGAAAACGATCCGTTTCGTATTGGTATCATTTAATTTTAACTGTTCAAATAAATGCCAGGCTATAGCTTCTCCTTCCCGATCCTCATCCGATGCCAACCAAACCATATCCGCTTTCTTAGCTAAATCCTTTAGTTTTTTTACTACTGCCCTTTTATCAGAAGGCACGAAGTATTTCGGTTTAAAATCTCCTTCAACATTAATCCCAATTTCTTTAGAAGGTAAATCTGCAATATGCCCAAAACTTGACTCAACTTGAAAATCCTTTCCTAAATATTTTTCAATTGTCTTTGCTTTTGCAGGTGACTCAACTATTACTAAATTTTTTGCCATAATTACTAAATTACTATTTCAGAATCTTTTATAAATTCATTTTTACCTCGAAAAGAAATACTAATTTCTATTGGGTTTTTGGATTGCAAAAGTATGTAGAAATTTTTTAATTCTTAGGTTAAAAGATTTTTCAGCTATAAATTGACCATAAAAATTAATCAATTATCTCCTTAATTCTTAATATTTGAATATGAATCATATCATGTAACTTTATCGCTTATATTGATAAAAAACAAACAAGAAAACTAAGATAATTCGATCTATTTAAGGTCTCTTTTCAATGAAGTTCTTATTGTTAAAATTCTGCCAATTTGTCATAATTTTAAATAAATTGGTTATATCTTTGCAAACCAATAAAAAAATATGGGAAGCGAAAAAGTCATTGAAGAAAAAAAACAAGGACAAGCACTATTAACTGATGGGAAAGACGGAAATGGCAAAAAACTTTATATTGAAAGTTTTGGTTGTCAAATGAATTTGAATGATAGTGAAATTGTCGCTTCAATTCTTTCAAAACAAGGATACAATACTACACATTTACTGGAAGAAGCCGATTTGGTTTTGGTTAACACCTGTTCGATCAGAGAAAAAGCCGAACAAACTGTTCGAAAACGATTGGAAAAATACAATGCAGTAAAAAAAATTAACCCAACTATGAAAGTGGGTGTTTTAGGTTGTATGGCTGAACGATTGAAAGCTAAATTCTTAGAAGAAGAAAAAATAGTTGATTTGGTTGTTGGCCCAGACGCTTACAGGGATTTACCCAACTTATTAGAGGAAGTTAAAGAAGGACGTAATGCTGTAAATGTAATCCTATCCAAAGATGAAACATATGCTGATGTATCTCCTGTGAGATTGAACAGCAATGGTGTTTCTGCCTTTGTGTCAATTACCCGCGGATGCGATAACATGTGTACTTTTTGTGTGGTTCCATTTACTCGAGGACGGGAACGCAGTCGCGATCCAGAAAGTATTCTAAATGAAATCAATCAACTTGATGAAAAAGGCTATAAAGAAGTTACCCTATTGGGTCAAAATGTTGACAGTTATCTTTGGTATGGAGGTGGATTGAAAAAAGATTTCAAAAATGCTTCAGAAATTGCCAAATGTACTGCTGTTAACTTTGCTCAGTTGCTGGAATTGGTTGCTACGAAATATCCAAAAACCCGCTTTCGTTTTTCTACTTCTAATCCACAAGATATGAGTTTAGATGTAATTCACACAATGGCTAAATACGAAAATATCTGTAAATATATTCATTTACCTATTCAATCAGGAAGTACTTCAATATTAAAAAGAATGAATCGCCAGCATACTCGTGAAGAATACCTTGGATTGGTTGATCAAATTCGAAAAATTATTCCTGAATGTGCTATATCACAAGATATGATTGCCGGTTTTTGTAGTGAAACTGAAGAAGAACATCAAGAGACTTTGAGTTTAATGGAAAAAGTGAAATACGATTTCGGATTTATGTTTGCCTATTCTCAACGACCTGGAACACCTGCTGCCAAAGAATGGAGGACGACGTTCCAAATGATGTAAAGAAAAGGCGGTTGAATGCTATCATCCAATTGCAACAAAAACATGGTTTATTCCGTATGCAACAATTTGTCGGAAAAACTGTTGAAGTATTGATCGAAGGTACTTCAAAAAAATCTGACTCACATTGGAAGGGTAGAAACTCACAAAATGCTGTTGTCGTTTTTTTAAAAGGAACAGAGCAGATTGGAGATCTTGTAAATGTTAAAGTTGAGAATTGTACCTCAGCAACACTAATCGGGAAAAGAATTTAATCTTATGGAATCACTACAAATAATAAAACAACGTTTTGGGATTATTGGAAACGATGTTCACCTCAACAGAGCACTTGAAAAAGCCATTCGGGTATCACCCACAGATATTTCAGTATTGATCTCTGGAGAGAGTGGTGTTGGTAAAGAATATATTCCTAAAATAATTCATGGTTTATCACATCGAAAACATGCAAAATACATTGCAGTAAATTGTGGCGCTATTCCGGAAGGGACCATTGACAGCGAACTTTTCGGGCACGAAAAAGGTGCATTTACCGGGGCTATTTCTTCCAGAAAAGGGTATTTCGAAGTTGCAGATGGTGGCAGCATATTTTTAGATGAAGTTGGAGAATTACCCTTAACCACTCAGGTTAGATTGTTGCGTGTATTGGAAAATGGTGAATTCATTAAAGTTGGTTCATCTCAAGTTCAAAAAACCAATGTTCGTATTATTGCTGCAACAAATTTAAATATGCACCAAGCTATTGGGAAAGGTAAATTTAGAGAAGATCTATATTATCGTTTGAGTACTATTGAAATACACTTACCTCCTTTACGCGATCGTCTGGAAGATATCCACCTATTATTTAGAAAATTTGCAGCAGATTTTGCTCAAAAATATAAGATGCCAACCGTTAGACTTACCGAAGATGCCGTAAAATTGCTTGAAAATTATGGTTACCCCGGTAATATTAGACAGTTGCGCAATATTGCTGAACAAATTTCTGTTGTGGAAGAAAAAAGATTGATAACATCCAATAGCCTTTTGCAGTATTTACCGAATAAAGGCACTAATTTACCATCAGTAATAGACCATAAAAAATCTAATAGCGATTTTTCAAACGAACGAGAAATTATGTATAAAATATTGTTCGATATGCGAAACGACATCAACGATTTAAAAAAATTAACACTCGATTTAATGCAAAGTGATGATACCGCTAAAGTTGAAGAAGACACTAAAAAACTAATTCAAAAAATATATAAAGAAGATTCTAAAGGTTTTCATGAAGAAAATAAAGTTGAAGTGGTAAGAATTAATGAAAATTACAATGATTCTTCGAACTATGAATTTGCTGAAACCATCGATGCAGATGAAAGTTTATCAATTCAAGACAAAGAAATTGAACTCATAAAAAAATCACTGGATCGAAATAATGGTAAACGAAAAATAGCAGCCAAAGAATTGGGTATTTCAGAAAGAACTCTCTATCGTAAAATAAAACAATATGATTTATAGTTTAAATAATTAACTTTGAACTTTATTATCGGTTTTTTACCAAATAGAATGCACTCATTTATATGAAAAATTATATTTACTTAATTTTATTTCTTTTAATAAACTCGACACAAAGTTGTGGTATTTATTCTTTTACGGGTACAAATTTACATCCTGATGTAAAAACCGTTCAGATAGATTATTTTCCAAATAATGCAATTTTGGTTGAGCCTAGTTTAAGTCAGACCTTTACTACACAGTTTCAAGACCTATTTTTACAACAAACTAATTTAGACTTGGTAACATCCGGTGGAGATTTACAATTTGAAGGTGAAATTACAGGGTATAAAATAAATCCCATGACTGCTACAGCTCAACAGACAGCTGCTCAAAACAGACTGACAATTACAATAAATGTTAGATTCTTTAATAATAAATTAGAAGAAGATGATTTTGAACAATCTTTTTCTCATTATTTCGATTTTCCAGCTAATGACCAGTTAATTGGAAGTCAGTTAGACGATGCATTTGATGAAATTCTTGAACGTATTACACAAGATATTTTTAATGCTTCAGTAGCAAAATGGTAACTTATGAATAGTGTAGAGTTCACATATTTATTACAAAATCCTGAAAGTATAGATACTTTAAAAACACAACAATTGGATGAGGTTGTAACTGAATATCCCTATTTTCAAGCTGCACGAGCCATTCAGTTAAAGGGCTTGAAAAAGACTCATAGTTTTAAATACAATCAAGCATTAAAAAAAACAGCATCCTATACCATTGACAGAAAGGTTTTGTTTGAATTTATCACATCTCAAATTTTTATGAATTTTAAAAAAAAGGAAGATGTTAGTATAGATAATATTGAAGTTTTTGAGGCAGATACCATTAAAACACTTCACAAAAAAATTACAGACGCGGTTGAAACTGAAGTTGCTTCAACTGAATCAAGTAGCAAACAAGAACAAGATGTAGAAAAAAAAGCGATTGAAATTTTAGAAATTGGGAAACCCATTCCATTTACTATGTCAGAACCTCATTCATTTAATGAATGGATGCAATTGATATCAAAAAAACCAATAAGCAGAGAAGATAAAACTCATGAAATTTCGACAAAGAATAAAAAATCAGATGATAATTCCCAATTGATTGATAAATTTATTGCATCAAGCCAAAAAATTAAACCAATAGATAAAAATCTTAAAGCACAAGATGTTTCATTCAATAGTTCAACAGAAAATGTAAGCTTAATGACTGAAACTTTAGCCAAAGTTTATCTAGAACAAAAAAAATATGAAAATGCAATAAAAGCTTACCACATTTTAAGTTTGAAATATCCAGAAAAAAGTGGTTTCTTTGCAGACCGAATTAAAGCAATTAAAATTTTACAAAAAGAATAAGTCATGACATATACATTATTTCTAGTACTGATTATGATAGTAGCATTTTTGCTAATATTAATTATTATGGTACAAAACCCAAAAGGCGGAGGTTTGTCTTCATCGTTCGGAGGTGGTGGAACACAATCGTTAGGAGGAGTTCAAAATACAACTAATTTTTTGGACAAAAGTACCTGGACGCTTTCAATAGTATTACTTGTACTCATATTATTATCGAACTTTTCTGCGCCAAAGGTAAACACAGTTGATACAAGTTCTAATATTGAAAATACGATAGAAAATCGTGATGTTCTGGATAACCAAACTCAACCTGTCACAACACCAATAACACAAGATAGTGTTCAATAATATTTCCATAAAATATTCTTTTATAAATGCCAATGTAAATGACACGTTGGCATTTTATTTTTTATATAATAACCTTTAAACGCAGAATTGTCAGTTTTACAAGATTGGCATACTTTTGGAGCGGTTAATTCCCAGAATTAATAATATTTTAAACAATTTATAAAATGAGCAAAATTAATATTAAACCATTAGCAGACAGAGTTTTGGTAGAACCTCTTCAGGCTGAAACAACTACAGCTTCTGGACTTATTATTCCAGATTCAGCAAAAGAAAAACAGCAAAAAGGAACAGTAATTGCCATTGGTAATGGCACAAAAGATGAACCTATGACTGTAAAGGTGGGTGATACTGTTTTATTCGGTAAATACGGCGGAACTGAGCTTGTTATTGAAGATACCGAATATTTAATAATGAGAGAAAGCGAAATTTTAGCAATCGTTTAATTTTAATCGTTAGGTTTTAATTAAAAGATGAAAATCCAATCTTATTCTCAAAAAAATAATTGAAATAATAATTCTTAAAGCTTTACTCGATTAACTTAATACTTACTTGTATAGCTTAAACTTAAAAAATAATAAAATGGCAAAAGATATAATTTTTGATATAGAAGCACGTGACGGTTTAAAACGTGGTGTAAACGCATTAGCAAATGCAGTTAAGGTCACATTAGGGCCAAAAGGTAGAAATGTGGTAATTGGAAAAGCCTTTGGCGGACCTATAATTTCTAAAGATGGTGTTACTGTTGCGAAAGAAATTGAATTAGAAGATCCTTTAGAAAATATGGGTGCTCAAATGGTAAAAGAAGTTGCTTCAAAAACCAATGATCTAGCTGGTGATGGAACTACAACTGCAACTGTTTTAGCCCAAGCTATCGTAAAGGAAGGATTGAAAAATGTTGCTGCCGGAGCCAATCCTTTAGATTTAAAACGTGGTATCGATAAAGCTGTAATTGCAATTGTAAAAAATTTACAGGAGCAATCCCAAGAAGTTGGCAACAATTCAAATAAGATCAAACAGGTAGCTTCTGTCTCAGCAAATAATGACGAATCTATTGGTGATTTGATTGCACTAGCTTTTGAAAAAGTTGGTAAAGAAGGCGTTATAACCGTTGAAGAAGCAAAAGGAACTGCTACTTATGTAGATATCGTTGAAGGTATGCAATTTGACAGAGGTTATCTTTCTCCGTATTTTGTTACAAATGCAGACAAAATGTTAACAGATTTAGAAAGTCCTTACATTCTTTTATTCGAAAAGAAAATTTCCAACCTTAAAGATTTGCTACCAATTCTGGAACCTGTTGCTCAGAGCGGAAAACCACTATTGGTTATTGCGGAAGATGTTGAAGGCGAAGCTTTAGCTACTTTGGTAATGAATAAATTACGTGGGGCTTTAAAAATTGCAGCTGTGAAAGCTCCCGGTTTCGGAGATAGAAGAAAAGCAATGTTAGAAGACATCGCTATTTTAACTGGTGGAACTGTTATTGCTGAAGAGAGAGGATTGACTTTAGAAAATACAACTCTAGAAATGCTGGGTACTGCTGAAAGAGTTACTATTGATAAAGACAATACAATAATTGTAAATGGTGCGGGAAAAGCCAAAGACATCAAAGCAAGAATCAGCCAAATAAAAGCTCAAATTGAAACAACTACTTCTGATTACGACAAAGAAAAATTACAGGAACGTTTGGCTAAATTAGCTGGAGGAGTTGCTGTTTTATATGTAGGTGCTGCCAGTGAAATTGAAATGAAAGAAAAGAAAGATCGTGTTGATGATGCCTTACACTCTACTCGTGCTGCTGTTGAAGAAGGCATAGTAGCCGGCGGTGGAGTTGCTTTTGTCAGAACTAAAGAAGTATTAAAATCAATAAATACAGTTAGTTTAGACGAAGAAACAGGTGTAAAAATTTTAGATAGAGCATTGGAAGAACCATTGCGTCAAATAGTCGAGAATGCAGGTGGTGAAGGTTCTGTTGTTGTCGCAAAAGTTATGGAAGGAAAAAATGATTTTGGTTACAACGCTAAAAGTAATGAATATACGAAAATGTTGAAAGCTGGTATTATTGATCCTACAAAAGTAACAAGAATTGCATTGGAAAATGCGGCTTCTGTTGCAGGTATGATTTTAACTACTGCATGTACATTGGTTGATATTAAAGAAGATACTCCTCCTGCAGGAATGCCTCCAATGGGTGGTGGTATGCCAGGAATGATGTAAAATATAAATATAATATTTATTAAAAACCGCTTAATTAAAATTAAGCGGTTTTTTTATTCTGTATAAATCTCCGGATTCGGGTAAAAAGCCGCAATAGCAAACCAAAAACTAACTACTGAAATATTTGATTTCATTTTTTCTCCTTTTCTATCACCTTCAATAGCTTCACCAAAAACATTCCATTTATTACCTTCATTATCTTTAAAAAATGTTACAGAATCATTAAAATCATATTCAAAAACCAAATCAGCATTATCTACACCAATTTCAAATGACGTAATTAATTTTTCATTACCAACTACCAAATATTCTTTGCCATTAAAATTCTCTCTTAGTGCTTTACCTCCATTAAACTTTGAAAACTGATAAACTTTCGAAACATCATCATCAATAACTGCATACACTCTTTCTTTATTTGGTAATGCACTATTTGAAGGCTTTACTGTAAATAAAAAGAAGCCATGATTGGTTTTATAATCCCCATATGGATAAAAATCATAATTTCTGTTAAATCCGGTTTGCAAACTTAAAACTTTTGTAAATGGATATAGTTTTTTCCATGTTCCCCAATTCGTTTCAACAACTCTTAACAATTCTGGTTCATCTCCAAGTTGTTTACCATTGACACATTTTAATTCTAATTGAGACCAAAGACTATCTGTATTTCTATCATACAAAATTAAATTCGTGTTATATAATAATCCAGAAACCCCAAATGTAGATTTTGTTCCATCAGTTATACTTTTCCAACCAAATGCAGTACCCGTTAATGGACAATAATTTATTGTCACAAAATCATTATTTAATTTATCATTTACAATTTCATGCCAATCTAAAATCAAATGTGGATACGCCCTTACATCATTATCATTAACCATTCCAATAACCAAATCATCATCATTTAAAAAAATTGCATCTGAACTCGAAGCAGGAACAAAATTTGGCAAATCTATAGAAGGAATTCCATCTTTCCCTGGACCTCCATCTTTAACCTGAGAAACAGGAATTAACCATGTTGTTAAATCTGGATTATTGTCATCACCACCTGTACCGCCTGTACCTCCCGTATTGCCTGAATCATTCGGTGGAGGATTGAAATCATCGCTACTTCCGCCACAAGCAACAAGAATCAGCATCATAGTACATAAATAAAAAATCTTTTTTTTCATAATTATAAATTTAATTTTAGAAACTCTTTTTTTGGAGCTATTGTTAATAAAATACCGGTAGTTAATCTATATGTTGGTGTAAGCTGAGTTCCATCAACTTTGCTGTAAATCGGAAGATCCGCTTTTGTTGATAAAACAATATTTGGTTTAATATTTATTGAAAAATTAGGAATAATTGAAACCCAATTTCCTCCAGTATTTTCTATGTTAAATCCCCCTATTTTGTCTTGAGTTACATTTCTATATTTGAAAGATATACTTGGCGATGTAATTGTTTTAAAAATCAAAAACTGATCTGAAAAACCTAAAAACGCCTGAAATTCATTTCCAAATTTATAACTGCTATCTCCAAAATAAGAGTTATTAGTACCGGTGCTTCTATATATAAATCTAGACGAAATAGTAAACGAAGGCCTACTATTTAAACTTTTTGAAATTGACGACCAATAAATGATATCCCAGGCATTACTCCCGGGTTGCAAATCACCGGGATAGGTAATTCCCTGATCATTTTGTTCCGTAGATGATCCTATCGGAATTTTTGAACCAATTCCAACATTTAGAGCGCTGTTGTTACCAATCGCATTAGAAAAATTATATTTCAGCAATAAAAGACCATCTCCAAGTCCTGATGTTTGGTCTAAATTTTCATTGCCGAATTGTGATATTTTTCGTCTTTGATTTACCCATGTAAATAATCCTTCAACAGATAAATTATCACTAATAGCATAGCTTAGATTCAATAACACCGAATGTGTTATTCGCAACCTGGAATCATCATCCAACTTATTTGAACCGTCGTTTAATGTATTTAAATTATTGTAATCGTAATTTACACCGATTTGAAGGGATCCTTTTCCAACATGGCTAAACCTATACTGTTGGAAAGTGGTATTCCTCCTGAACAACAAGTCTGTGCATTGATATTATTTTTCAGTATGATAAATAAAATAGGGAATATTAATTTTAACTTCATTAAACTAAGCATTTCGTTTTACAAAGAGTCGCATGGAAATTGTTTTCCTTACCAATAAAACAACTACTTATTGAATTAATTCAGCATAAAAAAACCACTTAATTTTCATTAAGCGGTTTCAAATAATAAAATTTCAACCTTTAAGCTTTGCATTCACATTTTCCCGGCTCACACTTTGTACACTCCATCTTTTTAGAAGCAAGCTCTTTTTTACATTGACACTTACCCTCTTCGCATATACATTCTCCACCTTCCTTGCATTTGCAATTTGATGCATGCTCCACGTCCTTAGCATCATCCGATTTAACTTTTAAATCCATTTTACATACCGGACAAGATCCTGCTTCATCGTACGTTTCACCCTTTTCACAATCCATTGGGCATTGATACACATCATTAGAAGACATTTCATCCTTGTCATGATCATGTCCCTCATGATTTTCAGATTTAACCTCTTCTTTTTTTGTTTCCTTACACGCAGTAAACATAATAGCAAATGAGAACATAGCTGCCAATATAATAATTGATTTTTTCATCGTTAGATCTATTTTTAATTTTATAATTAATTTAGTTGTTCAACGCTTTTATTTTTGCGCTTGCCAAAAGTAATAAAAATTGCTGATTTATTAATTATCTCTCTTTTTTTAATTAAAAAATATATTCGTGTTTCAATATTACTTTTGTTTATAACGACTCTTTTTTCTTTTTATTTAATTTCTGATAATAAAAAGCAGGTAATAAAATGAGCAAAAATACCGGATGAATTAACAATCTTCTTATATAAAAAGTAAACAAATAACTGTCAATTAAATTAAATTTTAAAATTGCCAAAAGCATTATACTTAGAAAAACAAAAGCTATGATATAAAATTTTATAGTGAAATATAACACTTTTAAATTGGGAAAAAAAACATATATAATTCCTAAAGAAACAATCGCATTTAAACAATACCTAAGAAGTAAAAAGAAGTAATATTTTCCAAAATCCATTTCCGGTATCGGCAAATAATTGTAGTCTCCCTTAAAATATTGAATTAAAGGATCATAAAAATATGAGATTGAAATTGCCCGAATTCCAACTAATATAAAAAATAGTAGAATAAGAAAACCAATTTGAACTATTTTATTCATTTACCAATTTTTGAAAATTTCCGAACCCAAATAAACCAAAGTAAAAATGTAATTCCATAAATAATACCGGGAAAAATATAATCATGCAAAATGTTTTGATATTTAGGATATTTATATAATGCGATTACAATGAAAGCTATTCTAAAAATGTTTGAACTATAAATGATCAGGCTTCCAAACAAAATATATAAAGCTGTCGCTTTAAATTTATTAGCGAAAGCAATTATGAATGATATGAATAAAATAATAATACTCATCGCATTACAACCTTCATTAATTCGTGCTATGAATTGGTCATTCATTAACAATCGCAAGGATATCTCTTCTGGGTGCTGTTCAATTTCTGCGTCATACCCAAAACTTGATAACACAAATTGAGCTTGATTTGCAACAGTTTTAGTTATAGGAGCACAAGAATATACACCAGAAATGTTTTGAGTTTTATTCAAATAAATAGCATATATCACAAACAATAATAAGTACGTTCCAAAGAATTTAATTAAAAAATAATACGACTGTTTTATTGCTTTGCACGAAAAAAGTTTTTTTAATTTTGCATAAATCTACAAATTAATATGAATATTTCTAAAATAAAAAAACATATAACCCAAATAGTTGAAAGTAACAATTCCGTTTCTGAAAAACTACAAGCTTTATGTAATCATTTAAAAAAGGAAATTGAAAATTATGACTGGGTTGGCTTCTATTTTAAAAATGATGACAAAAGAGAATTAAAACTAGCCCAATATTCAGGTGAACCTACAGAGCATATTATCATTCCTTTTGGGCAAGGAATTTGTGGGCAAGTGGCAGTTAACAACAAAAATTTTATAATTTCTGATGTTTCTTCCCAAGACAACTATATTTCATGTGGATGGAAGGTAAAAAGTGAAATAGTAATTCCAATTTTCGTAAATGGTAAAAATATAGGGCAAATTGATATTGATTCTCATACAATAAATCCATTTTCTAAAAAAGATGAAATACTGTTAGAATTTATTTGCGGAAAAGTCGCCCAACTATTCTGAGAAATTTGTAATAATTAATTGAAATTTACATCTTATTTGTATTGCTTTAACTGTTGATAATTATTAGCTTTGCGAAACAGTAACAATACAACTCATGAACACCGCTAAAAAAGTAAAAACAGCCTTAATTTCAGTATTTCATAAAGATGGTTTGGAACCAATCGTTCAAAAATTAAATGAGCTTGATGTACTAATTTACTCTACAGGAGGTACTGAAAAATTCATTAAAGACCTTGGGATTAATGTCATTCCTGTTGAAGATTTAACATCGTATCCATCTATTTTGGGTGGGAGAGTTAAAACATTACACCCAAAAGTTTTTGGTGGAATTTTAGCGAGACGTGAAAACAAAAAAGATATAGCTCAATTAAATTCTTATGATATTCCTGAAATTGACATTGTTATTGTCGATTTATATCCTTTTGAACAAACCGTGAAAAGTGATGCTTCTGAGCAAGAAATTATTGAAAAAATAGATATTGGTGGTATTTCATTAATTAGAGCTGCTGCAAAAAACTTTAAAGATGTCATTTGTGTTTCCTCAATGAAACAATATGACGCTTTTTTGCAGATCATGACTGATAAAAACGGTATAACATCAATTGACCAACGAAGAACATTTGCAGCTAAAGCATTTGCTGTATCTAGTCATTACGACAGTACTATTTTTAACTATTTAAATAAAAGTGAACTGGCTTTTAGGGAAAGTTTTGATACTGTTTCAACATTACGTTACGGAGAAAATCCACATCAAAATGGATACTTCTATGGAAATTTAGACGAGCTTTTTGATAAACTTCACGGAAAAGAACTTTCATACAACAATTTATTAGATGTGGACGCTGCTGTAAATTTAATGAATGAATTTGCAAATGATGTGCCTGCTTTTGCGATTTTAAAGCATAACAATGCCTGTGGTTTGGCACAAAGGAAAACTTTGAAACAAGCATATGTAGATGCTTTGGCAGGTGACCCAATTTCAGCATTTGGTGGTGTCTTGATTTCGAACAAAGAAATTGATGCAGCAACCGCTACGGAAATTCATAAATTATTTTGTGAGGTGGTAATTGCTCCCAATTATTCTTCTGAAGCATTGAACATCTTAAAAGGTAAAAAAAATAGAATCATTCTGATTCAAAAAATTGTTGAACTTCCTAATGTTCAGTATAGAACCGCATTAAACGGAGTTTTGTTTCAAGACAAAAACAACAAAACTGATGATGAAAGCGTTATTCACACTGCCACCTTAGTTGAACCGACTAAACGAGAATTAGAGGATTTATTTTTTGCCTCAAAAATTTGTAAACATACTAAATCAAATACCATTGTTTTTGTAAAAAATAAGCAACTTTGTGCTAGCGGAACCGGACAAACAAGTCGTGTTGATGCTTTGAACCAAGCAATTACAAAAGCCAATCATTTCAATCTCGATTTAAGTGGGGCCGTTATGGCAAGTGATGCATTTTTTCCATTTCCAGATTGCGTTGAAATTGCAAATAATGCCGGAATTAAGGCTGTAATTCAACCCGGTGGTTCAATAAAAGATCAATTATCCATTGATTATTGCAATGAACATAAAATGTCGATGATATTTACAGGAACTCGTCATTTTAAACACTAAATTTTAGTAACTTTGTAACATTTCGATTTAAAAATTTAATAAATAACATAATATATGGGTTTTTTCGACTTTATGACCGAAGACATTGCTATTGATTTAGGTACTGCCAATACACTAATTATTCATGATGGTAAAGTAATTGTAGATGCTCCTTCAATAGTGGCAAGAGACAGAAGAACTGGAAAAATTATTGCAACTGGTTTAGAAGCCAGTCTAATGCAAGGGAAGACTCATGAGAATATCAAAACAATCAGACCACTAAAAGACGGTGTGATTGCAGATTTTGAAGCTTCGGAACAAATGATAAAAGAATTTATCAAAAACATTCCAAGTATTAAAAAGAAATTCTTTACGCCATCATTGCGAATGGTCATTTGTATTCCTTCGGGAATTACGGAAGTTGAAAAACGTGCTGTAATTGATTCGGCTGAACATATGAATGCCAAGGATATTTACTTGATTCAGGAGCCTATGGCTGCAGCTATTGGTATTGGAATTGATATTATGCAACCCAAAGGAAATATGATTATTGATATTGGAGGTGGGACCACTGAAATTGCGGTTATTGCATTGGGCGGTATTGTCTGTGATAAATCAATTAAAGTTGCCGGTGATGTTTTTACTTCTGATATTTCATATTACATGCGGACGCAACATAATTTATATGTTGGTGAACGTACTGCTGAAAGAATAAAAATTCAAGTAGGTGCTGCCACTGAAGATCTGGAATCTCCTCCAGAAGATATGCTTGTCCAGGGACGTGATTTATTAAGTGGAAAACCGAAACAAGTACAAGTTTCGTTCAGAGAAATATCAAAAGCATTGGATAAATCGATTTTGCGCGTTGAAGATGCCGTAATGGAGACACTTTCAAAAACCCCTCCAGAATTAGCAGCAGATATTTATAATACAGGTATTTATTTGGCTGGAGGCGGGTCCATGTTGCGTGGATTGGACAAACGCTTATCGAGAAAAACAGACTTACCCGTTTATGTTTCCGAAGACCCTTTAAGAGCAGTTGTTAGAGGTACTGGTATAGCATTAAAAGATCTGGAAAAATACAAAATTGTATTAATGAAATAATATAACGTCCTATAATTACCTATGCAGCAAATATTTTATTTTATTAAAAAATTTAGATACTTTTTGCTGTTTTTGGCCTTAGAAATTTTAGCCATTATTTTTACAATCCAGCATCATTCTTATCATAAAAGTAAATTTATTAATTCAGCTAATTCAATTACCGGTGGTATTTATAATAGGTTATATTCATTCAATGAATATTTAAATCTAAGAATTGAAAATAAACTTTTAATAGAAGAAAATGTTAGATTAAAAAATCTGTTCGAAGCAAAAGTAATTGATTTCGATAAGGCACAATTTACTGTGGTTGACACCTTACAATATATTCAAAAATACGAATATTCAATAGCAAAAATTATCAATAATAATTTCACCAAAAGAAATAATACTTTAACCTTGAATAAAGGATTGAAATTAGGATTAACTCCTGATTTAGGTATAATTAACAGCCTTGGAATTATTGGTGTTATTAAAAATGTTTCATCAAATTATGCCACTGTACTGTCCATATTAAATAGTAATTCAAAAATTAACATCCGACTAAAAAACGATAATCATTTTGGCTCCCTGATTTGGGACGGAAAAGACTATAACATCACACAAATTATAGATATTCCAAGGCAAGCAGTAATTAAAATTGGAGACACAATAATTACAGGCGGTAAATCGGCCATCTTTCCGGAAGGGATTTATGTAGGAGTCATAAAAGATTTTATTTTTGAAAACAATCAATATACACAAATTAATGTTTTGTTATTTAATGACATGAGCAATCTTGGTTATGTTCAAGTTGTAAAAAACCTCCAGAAAAAAGAACAATATAATTTGGAACAAAAGACTATTAATGACTAATTTAATATTTAAAAATACAATGCGGTTTATAGGCTTAGTTCTTTTGCAAGTACTGGTCTTGAATCATCTCAATCTATTTGGGTATCTTAATCCATTAGTTTATATAGTTTGGGTATTTTTATTTCCTATTAGTAAAAATAAAAGTACATTATTAATAGGTAGTTTTTTAATTGGCCTTTCTGTTGATTTTTTTTCAGATTCAGGTGGTATTCATGCTGCCGCAACCTTATTTATTGCTTTTATTAGACTTTCCGTTTTACAAGCTGTTTTAAGAAAATCAGATTTTGATTATTTGCTTTTTAATTTAAGAGCTACTTCATTCAGTAAGGCTTTTATATTTATTTCAATTTTGACAGTCATACATCATTTTATTGTATTTAGCCTGGAGTATTTTAGTTTCATTTCATTTGCAACTACTATTTCCAACACTCTTTTAACAAGTATTCTTACCATTTTTATCAGTATTTTAGGTATTACATTGTTTACAAAAAAGAAATAAATGAAAAGAACAGGCCTTTTAAACTTTTTAATTATTTTTATTGGTATAGTGTATATCATCCGCCTGTTCTATTTACAGGTTCTGGACAATGCATACAATATACCCACACTAAATAATTCGGCGGTCAAAGTTGCCTACGATTATCCGGAAAGAGGTTATATTTATGATAGAAATGACGTCCTGTTGGTGGCTAATCAACTATCGTATGACATTATGGTAATACCACAGGAAGTAAAACCGTTAGATACAACAGAGTTTTGTGAATTGTTAAAGATATCCAAGCCTGATTTTATAAAAAAATACAAGAAAGCAAAAAATTATTCACCGAGAATTCCGTCGACTTTTTTACCTCAATTATCCAAATCCGATTATGCCTACTTACAAGAGAAAATGCATAAGTTCAAAGGATTTTATATCCAAAAACGTTCATTACGAGAATATCCCATTATTTCTGCTCCAAATGTATTAGGCTATATCAGTGAAGTAAATGAACAAATGATCAAGAAAAACCCATATTATCAGCTCGGTGAGTTAATAGGAACCGCTGGTGTAGAAAAAACCTATGAAGATATTCTTAGAGGCACCAAAGGAGTTAAATATATTCAACGTGATAGATTTAACAAAGAAATTGGGACTTATAAAAATGGAATATTCGATACATTATCAATTCCAGGGAACGATATTATATTAACAATAGATTCTAAGTTGCAACAGTACGGAGAAGCGTTAATGGTTAATAAACGTGGTGGAATTGTAGCCATTGAACCATCTAGTGGTGAAATTCTGGCTTTGGTTTCTACTCCAACTTACAATCCAAATCTAATGGTAGGTAGAGAGCGTTCAAAATATTTTACTAAATTGTATCTTGATACCATTAATAAACCATTACTCGACAGGAGTTTACAAGGAGAATATCCGCCTGGATCTCCTTTTAAAATAATCAATGCATTAATTGCCCTGCAAGAAAATGTAATAAATACTTCAACAACCATAAAATGCTATGGTGGATATAGGTATGGCGCGAGAAAAAACGCTTTCATGCTGTGTCATTGTGGAACACATGGGAGTCCTGTTGCATTAAATAAAGCTATTTATCGTTCTTGTAATAGTTATTTTTCAAATGCCTATCGAAAAATAATAGAAAAATTTCCAACTGCTGCCGAAGGGATGAATGTCTGGAACAAACATGTGGAAAGTTTTGGTTTGGGAAATTATTTAAACAATGATTTAGCTGTTGGTCAAAAAGGATTGATTCCTGACGGAGATTTATACAATAGATGGTATCCAACCACCAAATGGACAGCGACATATACTATTTCAAATGCTATTGGACAAGGTGAAGTATTAACAACACCTATCCAACTAGCTAATATGACTGCTGCTGTCGCAAACCGAGGATTTTATTTTACACCTCATATTGTAAAAGACTTAAAAGGAAAGGAAATTGATAAAAAATTTACAACAGCAAAATATACTACTATTGACAAAAAGTATTTTGAGCCAGTCATTGAAGGTTTATTTAATGTATTTGAACACCCAAGAGGAACTGCAAGTTGGTCTAAAGTAAAAGGTATTGAAATTTGTGGTAAAACAGGAACTTCTGAAAATCCGCACGGACAAGATCATTCGATATTTATTGCTTTTGCACCAAAGGGTAATCCAAAAATAGCCATCGCTGTATTTGTTGAAAATGGGTATTGGGGATCTCGATGGGCAGGACCTATAGCCACTTTAATGATTGAAAAATATTTAACTGATGGTACGATAAGACCTTGGGTAGAAGAACGTATGTTCAACGGTAGCCTTCAAGATGAATACGATAAACAATTAAAAGAAAAGTTAAAAATTGAGGAGTAGAAAGAATAATATATTTTACGGAATTGATTGGGTATTGGTTTTCTTTTACCTCATTTTAATTTTTTTAGGATGGATTAATATCTACTCCGCAACAATTACTGAAAATCAATTTGATTTAATTAATTTTTCTACCGAATATGGGAAGCAACTAATTTGGATTGGCCTAAGTTTCCCACTAATACTAATAATATTGATGTTTGAAGCTAAGTTTTATGAAAAATTTGCTTCTATTATTTATTTAGCCATCTTAGTAATCCTTCTTGGTCTTTTCCTTTTTGGTAAAACCATAAATGGAGCAACTTCATGGTACGATTTTGGAGGGTTTAGTATTCAACCTTCAGAATTTGCAAAGGCAGCAACTGCATTAGCAATTGCCAAATTAATAAGTGATAAACTATTCAATTTAAAAAAATTGAATACTCAAATTCAAGCTTTACTTATCCTTTTTATTCCTGCTATACTGATAACCTTACAACCCGATCCGGGTTCGGCAATAGTTTATACTGCTTTTATTTTTGTTTTATATAGAGAAGGCTTACCCTTATATTTTATAACAGTTGGGTTTATCGCCTTAATTTTATTTGTAGTAACTCTCTATTTTGGGTATATATATACGCTTATTGGATCCTTATCTATATTTACAATTATTCTGTTATACTTTTATTTTTACAGAAAAAAAGCCTTAAAAAAAGGAGCTATAAAAATAATTGGACTTTATCTGATGTCAGCACTATTTATTTTTAGTGTCGATACCGTATTTAATCATGTTTTTGAGCAACGTCATAGAGATAGATTCAATATATTACTGGGAAAAACCGATGATATTAAAAATATTGGATATAACACGAATCAATCCGTAACAACAATAGCCTCAGGAGGATTTATCGGAAAAGGGTTTCTGGAAGGTGAACGCACCCAAGGTGATTTTGTTCCGGAACAACAGACTGACTATATTTTTACAATTGTTGGGGAAGAATGGGGATTTATTGGCAGCACTTTAGTTATTATTCTATTTATGCTCTTTTTCTTAAGAATCATTCAGATAGCTGAACGGCAAAAATTAAAATTCACTAGGGTATATGGCTATAGCATTACTGCTATATTTTTTATCCATTTCGCTATAAATATTGGAATGGTAATCGGTTTGATTCCAACTATCGGAATTCCATTACCTTTTTTTAGTTATGGAGGCTCGGCTCTTTGGGGGTTTACTATATTACTTTTTATTTTTATTCGATTAGATGCCAATCGTTCTTTTGAATGGTAGTAATTATTTAAAAAAAAAGCATCCAAATTCAGGATGCTTTTAAATATTATTATGTACTATAAATTATAACGCAGCTACGTGCTTTGCTAATTTAGATTTTAAATTACTTGCTTTGTTTTTGTGAATAACGTTATTCTTAGCTAGTTTATCAAGCATAGTTACTACTTTTGGAAATAACACTTCAGCTTCTTTCTTGTCTGTTGAAGCACGTAAAGCTCTTACAGCATTACGCGTAGTTTTGTGCTGATATTTGTTTCTAATTTGCCTAACGCGATTACTTCTGATTCTTTTTAATGCTGACTTGTGATTTGCCATCTTGAATTTTATTAAATTTGTAGTCCGTAGGGGAATCGAACCCCTGTTACCAGGATGAAAACCTGGCGTCCTAACCCCTAGACGAACGGACCATTATACAATTAACGATATTTTTATTTCGTTAATGCGGATGCAAAAATACAACTATTTTTTATACTGCAAAATAATTTTTAAAAAAATTAATATGCTTTTGCAAATAATACTCTTTGTATTGATTTACCCTCCGTTAGCACACATTTCCCCTCTTCAATTTCATTGTTTAAAGGAATACATCTAATGGTCGCTTTTGTAAGTTCTTTTATCCTGTCTTCGGTCTCAGAGGTACCGTCCCAATGTGCTGAAACAAAACCTCCTTTTGTTTTTATTATTTCTTTGAACTCTTCAAATGAATCTACTTTGACTATATTACTTTCTCTAAATTTCAATGCTCTGCTAAATAAACTATCCTGAATTTCCTTCAATGTTTTTTCAACATAATCAACGACATCACTCTGCAAGATAATGTTCTTTTCCAGTGTATCCCGTCTTGCTATTTCCAAGGTTCCATTTTCTAGATCTCTTGGCCCCACTGCAATCCTCAAAGGAACTCCTTTTAATTCGTACTCAGCAAATTTCCAACCAGGTTTATAATATGTTCTATCATCAAATTTTACCGATATGCCTTTATTTCTTAATTCCTTTACAATGCCGTTCACTTTGATTGAAATTGCATCTAATTGTTCATCATTTTTATAAATTGGAACTATTACTACATGAATTGGTGCAAGGTTTGGAGGTAATACCAACCCTAAATCGTCTGAATGCGTCATAACTAATGCACCCATTAACCGTGTCGATACTCCCCAGGAGGTAGCCCAAACAAATTCTTGTTTCCCTTCTTTTGAAGTGTACTTTACATCAAATGCTTTAGCAAAATTTTGTCCTAAGAAATGTGAAGTTCCAGCCTGTAAAGCCTTTCCATCTTGCATTAACCCTTCAATACAATATGTTTCAAGCGCTCCTGCAAATCGTTCGCTTTCCGTTTTTAATCCTTTAATAACTGGCATTGCCATATATTTCTCTGCAAATTCAGCATAGATATCCAATATTAATTCTGCTTCCTCAATTGCTTCTTTTTCTGTAGTATGGGCAGTATGACCTTCTTGCCATAAAAATTCTGTAGTTCGTAAAAACAAACGTGTACGCATTTCCCAACGTACAACATTAGCCCACTGATTTATTAATAAAGGTAAATCTCTATAAGATTGAATCCATCTTTTAAAAGTATCCCATATTATTGTTTCAGAGGTAGGACGAACAATAAGTTCTTCTTCCAACTTAGCATCGGGATCCACTTCTAAACCACTTCCATCTTCAGCATTTTTAAGACGATAATGAGTAACAACTGCACATTCTTTAGCAAATCCTTCCACATGGGCAGCTTCTTTATTCAAATATGATTTTGGAATAAATATGGGAAAATACGCATTTTCATGACCTGTTTCTTTAAACATCTTATCCAACTGCGCTTGTATTTTCTCCCAAATTGCAAAACCATAAGGATTGATAACCATGCATCCTCGTACGCCTGAATTCTCAGCTAGATCGGCTCTAACAACAAGTTCATTATACCATTTTGAATAGTCTGTTTCTCTCTTTGTCAATTTCTTACTCATAATCAAAGTTTGGCACAAATATTGCACCTTTTTTAAAAAAATATACTAATTTCGACAAAATTAGTTTTTTTGAATGGTTCAACAATAAAAATTTCAACTGATTATGAAAGTTTCAAAAATATTTAATCGAAAACATTCGCGAATAGGACTAATATTGATGTTTTTTGTAAGCTTTTATTCTTGTGGTACCTATCAAAGTATATACAATAATAATGATGACGGCATTTATTCTTCTAATCCTAACCAAGGAAATCAAGAAGTGGTCATTGTTGATAAATCTGAATTTGATAAAAATTATTTCTCAAAACAACTTGAAGATTTGCAACGCATCAACGACGATGATATTTTTACAGATATAGACGATTATTATTATGATAGCGCAATTTATGATGACGATTCACAAAACTCTAATTATAATGAACCTTGGGAATTTGCTCAAGATGTAACCATTAATTTTAATACTGGGTATGGTGGATATTTCGGTTACGATTATTATTGGTATAACCCATTTTATCACCCATACCATAATTATTACCCCTATTATTATAATTACTATTACAACCCATGGAGTTATAATTATTATAATCCATTTTATTTTGGTTCATATTACTCTTACGGCTATCCATATTATGGATATTACGGAAATCATTACTCTCCATATTATAACCATTCTCCCTACTACTATAACAACTATAGAAGATATGACAGTTATGGGAAAAGAACTTCCTACAATACAAGTAATAGAAGATACAGTAGCGCAAATTCTTCAGTTTTAAGTAAAAGGCGAACTACTACTAATACTTCTACTACAAATTCAAGTAACAGAAGCACTAATACTTCAACGAGAAGAGCAACAGATAGAAGTTCCAGTACGATTAATAATCGTTCAACCAGAAATAGTACGATTTCAAGACAGCCAACAAGATCTAGCAATTCTATACAAAGAAGTTCTCCGATCAGAAGTTCTTCAACAAGAAGTAGTAGCAGAAGAAGGAATATGGCTTTGAATAACATGCCTACATCAGTTATCAGATACGCATCAGCGAATACAAGGGATAGAATCGCGAATTCAACTGGTAGCTCAACTTCAAATGTTGTTAGAACAATTCGAAGCGCAACTAAAAATTATAGATCTTCCCCAAGTTCTTCTAGCAGAAGTTACAGCAAAAGTTCATCAAATAAAAGATCGGCTAGCTCTAATACTTCATCAAATAGCAGGCCTTCATATAATAGAAGCTCCTCTAGCAATAGCAGTAGTCGATCCGTTCGATCATCATCATCATCACCAACAAGATCGTCACCATCAAGATCCTCCTCATCAAGAAGTAATTCTCGAAGAAATTAATAAATTCAACATATAAATAATTCTATAACATCATGAAAAAACTATTCTTGGCAGTATTGCTCTGCGTTGCCTACATTTCAAATTCTCAAACTTTAGGCTATAATGATATAGGAGTGCTATTTTCGAAACAAATTATAAATGGAACAGCACGTTACAATGCTATGAGTGGTGCATTTGGAGCTCTTGGAGGTGATCTTTCAGCTATTGAAACCAACCCTGCGGGTGCAGCAGTATTTTTAATGAGTGAATTTGCTGTATCACTGAACATTTCTAATTCAGAGACGTTAGCCACTTATTATGGAAGCAGTGAACTTTCTGAAAATGATTTGACCAACTTATCTCAGGCAGGAGGAGTATTCGTGTTTAATGGTTACAATACTAATTCTCCATGGGGAAAAGTCGCACTGGGATTTAATTTTAGTATTGCTAATGACTTTGAAAACTTATGGTTTGCTAGTGGGAATAGTGGATTTGCACCAATTACAGATTTTTATGACAGCGACCCTGTGGTATACATAAACTCAGATGGTCAATATTTTGAAAATTTTACGGAAGGCAGAAATAACAAATACACTTTTACTTTTGCTTCAGAATACAATAACAATTTATATGTTGGAGCATCTATCAGCACCTATGATATTGATTATTATCAACGTTTTTTGATTGAAGAGTACAATAATGATGGTAATGGAAATAATTTTGATATATCACAAATACAAGAATTAATTACTTATGGTGATGGTGTTTCTTTTAATATTGGTATTATTTCAAAACCAAACGATAATGTTCGTTTAGGATTGGCCTATCAATCGCCTGTTTGGTATAATCTTTCAGAAGACTTTTTAGACTTTGATGTTGAGGTCTATGAAAGTAGTATTGATGAAACATTTACAGATAATTCAGGTATAAATGCTTTCGATTACAATCTTAAAACTCCGGGAAAATTAACAGGAAGTTTTGCTTATATATTTGAAAAACAGGGATTGATTAGTGTAGACTATATTTATAAAAATTATTCAAATATTAAATTAAGTAAAGGAAATTTTAGTGAAGAAAATCAAAATTTTAAATCTGATTTGGAAAGCACAGGGGAATTGAGAATAGGGACTGAATGGCGCTTTGATAATTTTTCTTTACGAGGTGGATATCATCTAGAGAAAAGCCCTTATAAAAATGCACTTGGTTCAGATGATACTGAAGGCTATTCATTTGGTGCCGGATTTAAATTCAAAGGTGGTAAAATTGATTTATCATACCAAAAATTCACAAATACTGCACCGTATAACTTTTATCCACAATTCAACCAATTAGATGCGGCAGAGCTAGATTTTGACACTTCTAAAATAACGGCTACTCTTGTGCTAAATATTTAAAATTTAGATATGTATATTTTAAAAACGCTTCAATTTTGAGACGTTTTTTAATTTTCCTTTAAATACCTGATTTTGTTTTAGTATTTTTGAACAAATATTAAAAAAATGGAAATAATTTCTTTAAAAATAGAATCTACAAATAATAACAACATATTAAAATTTACAGCTAACACTGTTTTAATTAGCGGAAGCTTTCAATTTAATAATGTAAACGAAGCAAAAAATTCTCCTTTAGCAGAACAATTATTTCATTTACCTTTTGTTAAACGTGTACTTATTTCTGCAAATTTTGTTGCTGTTGAACGATTCTCCACTGTTGAATGGAGTGATGTTCAAGAAGAATTAAAAGATGAAATAGAAAATATTTTAAACAGCCCAGGTGTATTAGTTATCGAAGAAAATGAATCCGTAAAGAAAGTCCCTGTTGAAGTATATTCAGAAGTTACACCAAATCCTGCTGTATTAAAATTTGTTTCAAACAAAAAACTTGTAAAAACTGATTTAGAATATAAAAATATTGAAGAAGCAAAAAACGCTCCATTAGCAATTGAATTATTTAACTTCCCTTTTGTAAAGGAAGTGTTTATTTCAGAAAATTACGTTTCAATTACAAAATTTGAAGTTGTGGAATGGAACGAAGTAACTGTTGAAATAAGAAGTTTTATTATGCAGTTTCTTGCAGATGGTAAAACTATAGTTTCATCAACTTCTCAAACAGCAAACAGACAACATACAGAAAATAAACCTTCTGAAGATCTTGATCCGATCTCAAAACAAATTGTCAAGATCTTAGATGAATATATTAGACCGGCCGTTGCTGCAGATGGAGGAAATATTTTATTCCAATCATACGAAGAAAATTCAAAAACTGTACATGTAATTTTACAAGGCGCATGTAGTGGTTGTCCCTCATCAACTATTACCTTAAAAAATGGTATTGAATCTATGTTAAAGGAACTTATTCCAGGAAAAATTGAAGAAGTTGTAGCTGTTAATTACTAATACTTTTATGGCGGAAAAAGTAAAACCCTATAAAGACTCCAACCTTGGAAAAAAGGAACAAGTCACTAAAATGTTTGATAACATTTCTAAAGAATATGACCTGTTAAATCGTATTATTTCCTTTGGAATTGATGTAAAATGGCGTAACAGAGTTGTTAAAATTGTTAGTTCTACCAATCCAACCAATATTCTGGACATTGCTACAGGAACGGGTGACTTAGCCATAAACTTAACTAAAACAAAAGCCCTTAAAATAATCGGGTTCGATATTTCCGAAGGAATGCTTGCTGTTGGCCGTAAAAAAATTGAAAAGCTTCAACTCAATGATACGATTGAAATGGTTTTAGGAGATTCAGAAAAGATTCCTTTTAATGATAATACATTTGATGCCATTACGGTTGCGTTTGGAGTACGAAATTTTGAAAACTTAGAAAAAGGACTCTCTGAAATTTATAGGATATTAAAACCAAAAGGAACTTTTGTGGTTTTAGAAACATCTGTACCAAATAAATCTCCCTACAAGCAAGGTTATCATTTCTATTCTACAAAAATACTACCAATAATTGGTAAATTATTTTCTAAAGATAAATCGGCTTATAAATATTTATCAGATTCTGCAGCAGCTTTTCCGTATGGTAAAGCTTTCAACAATATTTTGCAAAAAACAGGGTTTATAGATATTGAAAATAAACCGCAAACATTTGGGGTTGCTACAATTTATGTAGCAAAAAAATAATTTATGAAAAGAATATTGATTATCTTTTTTTTATTTATCCTTTTTCAATCTCATCTTAGCGCTCAATTCAGAGATAGAGTGGAATACAAACAAAATTGGGATATGCAACAAGTATTCTGGGGATATTATTTAGGATTGAACAAAAAAGATTATAAGATTAATTATAAAACCAGCAATGCATTTATAAGTGTTATTGCAAATGTCGGGTTTAATGTAGGTCTTATTGGAGATCTTCGATTACATAAAAATATAAATTTACGTCTAGAACCAGGTTTATCGAGCAATTCAAAAGAACTTGCTTTTACCCACATTCCAGGTGGTAAAAAAGATAGTATCAGAAATGTAAATTCAACCTATTTACGAATTCCTTTGTTATTAAAATTTAGTACTGACCGACTGCATAATATGCGTCCTTACGTAATTGGAGGTCTTTCGTACGATTATAATTTTTCAAGCAACCAAGACAATCCAAACGACAATTTAGATGGTGAATTTAGAATGAAAAAAAATAATTTTACTTACGAAATTGGTTTGGGAGTTGATTTGTATCTGCCAAACTTTATTTTTTCACCATCTATCAGAGGTGTATTTGCCATAAATAATGAATTGGTTAATGATAACGATCCAAACAGCCCCTGGACAGGCGTTATTGACTATTTTGGCACAAGAGGTATTTTTATAAAATTCGCTTTTCATTAAAGGATTATTAAAACTCCTTAAACAGAGCGTTTAAACTCACTCAATAAAATTGCAGCAGCACTTGCGACATTTAAACTTTCTGTTTGCTTTAATTTTCCAAATCTTGGAATTGAAATAGTTTTATCCAATAATTTCAGTACATCATTACTAAGGCCATTAGCCTCATTTCCCAATAGTAAAATGGCATCTTTTGGCAAATCCAGTTCATATACATTTTCACCATCCATCAAAGCAGCATATTTAGGTAAATCATGATGTCGCAAATAATATAATAAATCTGAATAAACAATTGAAACTCTGGCCATTGAGCCCGTTGAAGCCTGGACAACTTTAGAATTATAACAATCCACCGTATTCTTTGAACAAACTAGTTGATCAACACCAAACCAATCACACAATCTTATTATCGTGCCTAAATTACCTGGATCCTTTATATCATCCAAGGCTAAAATTAGTCCCTCCTTTTTAATGATTTCATTTTCAGGTATTTCAAATAATGCCAAAACATTATTTGGTGTACTAAGGCTACTAATTTTTTTTAATTTAGATGTGGTTATGAGTGTAACATTTTCAATACCTACATAACTTGAATTATCAATACAGAATAGGTGCATTAATTGAAAATTTGAGTTCAAAAACTCCCTGACAACCTTCATTCCTTCAGCAATAAATAAATTGTTTTTTGTTCGGTACTTTTTTTGCGCCAAACTCGTTATTAATTTTAATTGATTATTACTTAAACCCATATGATAATTTATAAAAAATTGTAAATTGCTAAATCCCTGAAAAGTTTTACATTTGAAACAAATTTAAACTCTTATTTATTGAAAAACAATATTATAATATTAATAATTTTATTAAGTATAACTTTTGGTTTTTCATCATGCAATGCTGTGAAATATGTTCATGAAGATGAATACATGCTGACCAAAAACACCATTTTTGTGAATGATAAAAAAAATGTTGATAATGAGATTAATGATTATATAGTACAACGCCCAAATCAATTAGTACTTGGTATTCCGTTTCCGCTTCATTTTTACAATATAGGTAATAAAGAATTTGAAACTGATTTCGATATTTGGAAAGAAAATAATCCTGGGTGGTACAATTTTACTGCTGGCGTTTTTTCAGAAAAACAAGCCAGAGGAATTCGAAATTTCAAATACAATACGCATCAATGGTTTTTAAATGATGGTGAGTCCCCTGTTATATTAGATTCAAAAAAAACATTACAAACAGTTAATAATTTAACCTTACATTACTTCAATGAAGGGTTTTTTAACATCAAAGTTAACTCTGAACAAAAGGTTTTGAAAAACAATAAAGTGGTCGTTAACTATTATGTCAATACGGGTAAACCTTATATATTAGACAGTATTTCAACAAAAATCGAATCAAAAGTATTAGACTCAATATACAATATATCAAAAAATAACTCATTTGTTAAAAAAGGAGAGCAATTCAAATTTTCATCTTTTGCAAATGAAAAAAACAGATTGTCTGAATTATTTAGAAATTCCGGTATATTCAGGTTTAACAAAAATGTAATAACATTTGAAGCAGATTCTTCCAAATCAAATTACAAATCAAACATAGAACTAATTATTAATGACAGCATTGCAAATTATCCGTTCAAAATTCAAAAAATTAATAACATCCAGATTCATACTGATTATACTTACAACACAAAAGACGAACCCATAAAAGATAGTATTATTTACAATGGTTATTCATTTGTTGCACAAAAAAAACTTAAATACAATCCTAAATTGCTATTGAATTCCATTTTTCTTGAACCCAATGAAATTTACAAAGATGAAACTCGAGAATTAACTAGAAAACACCTGAGAGGCCTTAAAAATTTTAGCACAGTTGATATAAAATATACCGAATTAGAAAATGGCCTCCTCAATGCCTTTATCAATTTAACACCACTTAGCAAATATTCCCTTGGATTTAGTACGGAACTTACACATTCCAATATTAGGCAACTTGGAGTTTCGGGAAAATTATCATTTTTGAACCGTAATATTTTTAAAGGTACTGAAATTTTAAAATTTTCAATACAAGGCTCATTTTTAGATTCCAAAGATGCGGCAGACGATGAAAAATTATTAAATGCCTGGGAAATTGGAGGAGATGTGTCTTTAGAATTACCACGATTATTGATGCCTGTTAAAACAAATAGGGTTATTCCTAAAAGTATGGCTCCCAAAACTATTTTTACTATTGGAACTAGTTTGCAAAAAAACATAGGCTTAGACAAACAAAAATTTACAAGTATTATTGATTATACATGGAAATCCTCAAATACAAAAAGTCATAGTTTTCAATTATTGAATGCACAGTTTATTAAGAATTTAAATATTGATTCTTATTTTGAAGTTTATACCTCCGAATACAAAGATTTAGAAGAGATACAAAATGAGTTTTTTCCTAATGAGGAACTAACTACTGAAAACGCTATAGAATTTATTCAAACAAATATTGATTCAGATTTTGAAAATACTAATCCAGACGAATTTCAAACTGCTAAGAATATTGAAACCCGCTATGATATTATTACTGAAAACGTAGTAATACCTTCAATTGCTTATACTTTTACTTATAATAACAGTAAAAATTATAAAGACACCGACTTTTCGTTTTTTAGGGCTCGTTTAGTATCGTCAGGTGTCCTCACTACTTTATTCGCTAAAAATAAAGATGACAATAATGTAAAAACATTTTTAAAAACACCGATTGCTCAATATATAAGAACTGATTTGGAATATAAAAAATTCTGGAATTTATCCTTAGAAAATGTACTCGCTTTTAAAAGTTTTATTGGAATTGCATATCCATATGGCAATTCAAATACAATTCCATTTAGCAGGAGCTATTTTATTGGAGGTCCTAACGATTTACGAGCTTGGAAAATTTATGATCTAGGCCCCGGATCAACCAAAAGTGGTTTGGAATATAATGTTGGAAATCTAAAATTTATCAGTAGTTTAGAATATCGATTCAAAGTGATCAATAGTGTAAAAGGAGCACTGTTTGTTGATGCCGGGAATATTTGGGATATCACCAATTCATCAGTAACCTCTCCCGAGGCAAAATTTAACGGATTCAATTCAATAAAAGACATTGCTATTGGTTCCGGGTTTGGGCTGAGATATGATCTAAGTTTTATTTTATTGCGCTTGGATCTGGGATTTAAAACCTATGAACCATATCTTCCCAAAGGCAATCAATGGTTTGAACATTACAATTTTAGAAACACCGTATATAATTTTGGAATCAGTTATCCATTTTAAAACATTTATTATTATAACTATTTCGTTTTCGTCTTTTTTTAATTCATTATCTCTTAATAATTTATAATTCATTAAATTTGCAATAAGAAATTATTATCCAAAATACACATAAAATATTATGAGTCATACAATCAAATCAGGAGTTGCAACAGGAGACACGGTACAAGAGATTTTTGATCTTGCCAAAGCGAAACATTTTGCTTTACCAGCTGTTAATGTTACAGGCTCAAGTACCATAAATACGGTATTAGAAACAGCAAAAGAATTAAATGCTCCGGTAATCATTCAATTTTCAAATGGAGGAGCTCATTTTAATGCAGGAAAAGGGTTATCAAACGAAAATCAAAAAGCTGCAATTTCCGGTGCAGTGGTAGGAGCAAAACATATCCATGAATTGGCGGTAGCTTATGATATACCTGTGATATTACATACCGATCACTGTGCAAAAAAATTATTGCCATGGATAGATGGTCTTTTAGATGCAGGTGAGGAATTTTATAAAGAAAATGGAGTCCCTCTTTACAGTTCACATATGATAGATTTATCAGAAGAACCTATTGAAGAAAATATTGAAATTTGCAAGAATTACCTTAGGCGTATGAGCAAAATTGATATGACACTTGAAATTGAATTAGGAATTACCGGTGGTGAAGAAGATGGTGTTGATAATACAAACGTGGACTCATCAAAACTATACACCCAACCTGAAGAAGTTGCTTTTGCTTATGAAGAACTTAAGAAAGTGAGTGATCGTTTTACCATTGCTGCTTCATTTGGAAACGTACACGGTGTTTATAAACCTGGAAATGTGAAATTAACACCAAAAATATTAGACAATTCTCAGAAGTATATTGAGGAAAAATATCAGACTGATGCCAATCCTGTTGATTTTGTATTCCATGGAGGGTCGGGCTCAACTCATGAAGAAATTAGAGAGGCCATTGGTTATGGTGTTATTAAAATGAATATTGATACTGATTTACAATTTGCTTTTACTGAGGGTATTAGAGACTATATGATTGACAAAATTGATTATTTAAAAACTCAAATTGGTAATCCCGATGGCGAAGATCAGCCAAATAAAAAACATTACGATCCTAGAAAATGGTTACGCGAAGGGGAAGGAACTTTTAAAGCACGTTTAATACAGGCTTTTAAAGATTTAAATAATGTAAACACACTTTAAATTTTACAAAACTGATTATTTTTGCAAAGAGGACCTATTTTTATATGTTCTCTTTGTTTTTTTTAGTAATTTGCACGTCCATTTTCAACTAAAACAAAATATTATGTCATCTTGGTTTAAAAGAAAAGATAAGGGAATTCATACTCTTACTGAAGACAAAAAAGATGTTCCAAAAGGATTGTGGTATAAAACACCTAGCGGAAAGGTTGTTGATACTGATGAATTAAAAGAAAACTACTACGTGAGTCCTGAAGATGGCTATCATGTTAGAATAGGAAGCAAAGAATATTTTGAAATTCTTTTTGATGACAATAAGTTTAAAGAGTTTGATAAGAATATGGTCTCAAAGGACCCTTTAAAATTTTCAGACAGCAAAAAATATTCTGATCGGTTAAAACAAGCTCAAGAAAAAACAAAACTTAAAGATGCTGTTCGGACAGCTGTTGGAAAATCATTAGGGAAAGACCTGGTGGTAGCTGCCATGGATTTCACTTTTATTGGAGGTTCTATGGGGAGTGTAGTTGGTGAGAAAATTGCCCGGGCAATTGAATATTCAATTAAAAATAAAATTCCTTTTTTGATGATCTCCAAATCTGGAGGAGCAAGAATGATGGAAGCTTCTTATTCATTGATGCAATTGGTAAAGACATCTGCCAAACTAGCCCAGCTTGCGGAAGTTAAAATACCATATATATCTCTTTGTACCGATCCAACAACAGGTGGGACAACAGCTTCTTATGCCATGCTTGGTGATGTCAACTTTGCAGAGCCAAATGCGTTGGTTGCATTTGCAGGACCAAGGGTTGTAAAAGACACTACAGGAAAAGAATTACCTCCTGGTTTTCAACGGTCTGAATTTGTTCTAGAACATGGTTTTATGGATAAAATTATTCAACGTAAAAACTTAAAAAAACAAATTAATTTATATATTGATTTGATTCAAAATATCCCGATAAGAAAATAATAGAAGTTCTTAATTTAATAAATTGTAAATCAATTTTTTAATAGTATATTTGCCGACTGTTAGCCTTTAGGCATAACTTTGCATAAAAATTATTAATAAAATTAATGTTAGCATGTACTTATCAAAAGAAAAAAAAGCAAAAATCTTTGCAAAACATGGTGAATCAGCAACAGATACCGGTTCAGCAGAAGGACAAATAGCCTTATTTACTTACCGAATTAATTATTTAACAAATCACTTGAAAAATAATCGTAAAGATTATAATACAGAGCGTTCTTTAGTTAAATTGGTAGGAAAAAGAAGAAATTTACTTGATTATCTGATCAAAAATGATATCATAAGATATCGTGCCATAATAAAAGAATTAAAATTAAGAAAATAATCTTAAAATCAAGAGGCAAATATTGCCTCTTTTTTATTTGATTTAATTCGAAACAGAAAAAGCACAAATTAAACTTTTCATTGGTTACCACACAACACAACAACTAAACCAAATGTTTAATTTAAACAAAAAAATTATTTATGATACCTAAGGTACATACACAAATTATTGAATTAGGAGATGGAAGAACCATCTCAATTGAAACTGGAAAATTGGCTAAACAGGCACATGGTTCTGTTGTAGTTCAAATGGGAGACGCAATGTTATTATGTACAGTTGTTTCTAACTATTCCGCAAGTCCTGTTGATTTTTTACCGTTAACGGTAGATTACCGAGAGAAATTTGCTGCTGCAGGACGTTATCCTGGTGGTTTCTTTAAAAGAGAAGCAAGACCAAGTGATGGCGAAGTATTGACTATGCGATTGGTAGATAGAGTGTTACGTCCACTTTTTCCAAAAGATTATCACGCTGAAATACAAGTAATGATTCAGTTAATGTCTTCTGACGAAAATGTAATGCCAGATTCTCTGGCAGGATTAGCCGCTTCAGCAGCTATCCAATTAAGCGACCTTCCTTTTGAATGTCCAATTTCTGAAGTACGCGTTGCAAGATTAAATGGTGAGTTTATTATCAACCCAAGTAGAGCTCAGGTAGAAGAAGCTGATATAGATATGATGGTTGGAGCTTCGGCAGATTCCGTTATGATGGTTGAAGGCGAAATGGACGAATGCAGTGAAGAAGAAATGGCAGAAGCAATAAAATTTGCACATGAAGCCATTAAAATACAATGTGATGCTCAAGTTAAATTAGCAGAATCTGTAGGTAAAAAAGAAACTCGGGAATATGACGAAGAAGAATCAGATGAAACATTAGCTCAGAAAATACACGAAGCGGCCTATCAAAAATGCTATGACATCGCTAAAAAAGGAACTTCTAAACATGAAAGAAGTGAAGCCTTTTCCGAAGTTAAGGAAGAAATAATTGCTTCATTTTCTGAAGAAGAAATAGAAGAATCCAATGGCTTGATTAAAAAATATTTTAACAATGCTCAAAAGGAAGCAATTCGTGATTTAACATTAAATGAAGGTCTACGTTTAGATGGACGTAAAACGACAGATATCAGACCGATCTGGTGTGAAGTAGATTATTTACCCTCAACACACGGTTCTGCAATTTTTACCAGAGGGGAAACTCAGGCATTAACAACTGTTACATTGGGAACGTCCAGAGAAGCAAATCAAATTGACATGCCAACCCATCAAGGTGAAGAAACATTTTATTTACATTATAACTTCCCTCCTTTTTGTACAGGAGAAGCCAGACCTTTAAGAGGTACTTCACGACGTGAAGTTGGACATGGGAATTTAGCTCAACGAGCCTTGAAAGGAATGATTCCTGAAGATTGTCCTTATACAGTGCGTGTTGTTTCTGAAGTGTTAGAATCGAACGGTTCTTCTTCAATGGCAACTGTTTGTTCCGGAACAATGGCATTAATGGATGCAGGTATTCAACTCATAAAACCTGTTTCAGGAATTGCAATGGGATTGATTTCTGATGGTGACCGTTATGCCGTTTTAAGTGATATATTAGGTGATGAAGATCATTTAGGCGATATGGACTTTAAAGTAACAGGAACAAAAGATGGTATTACTGCTTGTCAAATGGACATTAAAGTAAAAGGTTTATCATACGAAATATTAGTAAATGCACTGAATCAGGCCCGAGATGGCAGGTTACATATCCTTGAGAAATTGACCGATACTATTGCACAGCCTAATGAAGATGTAAAATCTCACGCTCCTAAAATGGTTACAAGAACTATTCCTGGAGACTTTATTGGAGCTTTAATTGGTCCGGGTGGAAAAGTAATTCAGGAATTACAAAAAGAGACAGGAACTACGATTGTTATCAATGAAGTTGATGAAGAAGGAATTGTTGAAATATTAGGAACCGATCAAGCTGGAATTGATGCTGTATTAGCTAAAATTGATGCGATAACTTTTAAACCAAAAGTAGGAAGTGTTTATGAAGTTACTGTAGTTAAAATTCTTGATTTTGGTGCAGTTGTAGATTACAATGAAGCCAAAGGAAATGAGGTTCTGCTTCATATCTCTGAACTAGCCTGGGAACGCACAAATAAAGTTAGTGATGTAGTGAAAATAGGAGATGTACTAGATGTGAAATACTTTGGCATTGATTCTAGAACAAGAAAACCAAAAGTTTCAAGGAAAGCATTATTACCAAGACCTCCAAGAGAGGATAGAAGAGAGGATAGAAGAGACGATAGAATAGAAAAAAAATAACCAATTGGTTATCAAAAAATATTTAAGCCAAACAAATAACTATTTTATTGTTTGGCTTTTTTATAGTATTCATCGTAAATTACTCATAATCATATTATTGACAGTTAATATTTAATTACAATCTATGATTAAAATTACTAGAAATATTTTATCAATAATAGGATTTTAGCTTATTTTAAAATATTTTTTTAATTGTTTTTGTAACATTTTTAAAAAATCAACGTATATATTGTATACTGCATAATATAAATCAAAAATATTTAACTCCTTCATGAGACAATTAAAAATTACTAAACAGGTTACCAATAGAGAAACCGCTTCATTAGATAAATATTTACAAGAAATAGGAAAAGTTGATTTAATTACTGCCGAAATGGAGGTAGAATTAGCACAACGTATTAAAGCAGGAGATCAGGATGCATTAGAAAGATTAACAAAAGCTAATTTGCGTTTTGTGGTATCTGTGGCAAAACAATATCAAAATCAAGGATTGACTTTGCCCGATTTAATTAATGAGGGTAACTTAGGATTGATAAAAGCAGCAAAACGATTTGATGAAACCCGTGGATTTAAATTTATTTCATATGCCGTTTGGTGGATTCGTCAATCAATTTTACAAGCATTGGCTGAACAATCTCGAATTGTTCGACTACCATTAAATAAAATTGGCTCTATCAATAAAATTAATAAAATGTACGCATTTTTAGAGCAAGAAAATGAAAGGCCTCCTTCTGCAGAAGAAATAGCCAAGAAATTGGACATGACTGTGAATGATGTTAAAGAATCAATGAAAAATTCCGGACGCCATGTATCAATGGATGCACCATTAATTGAAGGTGAAGATTCTAACTTATACGATGTACTAAATACAGGAGAATCTCCAAACCCGGACAAAGCTTTATTGCACGAGTCCTTAAAAGTTGAAATTGAACGTGCTCTGGAAACGTTAACTCCCAGAGAAGCAGATGTTGTTCAATTATATTTTGGTTTAGGAGATGCGCATCCGATGACTCTTGAAGAAATTGGTGAAACCTTTGATTTAACTCGTGAACGTGTACGACAAATTAAAGAAAAAGCAATAAGACGCTTAAAACATACATCTAGAAGCAAAATATTGAAAACATACTTAGGATAACAACTTGTTTAATTCAATTTGTATTTTATCAATTAAATAAGAAACTCTCGAAATATTCGAGAGTTTTTCTTTTTAACTCAGTCAGAATTCTTCTTCAATGCAAAGGTACTTTTTCATATATTTGCTAAAACAACAAATAAAAAATGAATAAATATATTGCTCCTTCAATTTTAGCTGCAGATTTCGGTAATTTACAACGTGATGTAGAAATGGTCAATAACAGTGAAGCTGACTGGTTTCATATTGACGTAATGGATGGAGTTTTTGTACCGAATATTTCTTTTGGAATGCCGGTTATCAGCTCTATTAAAAAACATGCTAAAAAAACTATGGATGTGCATTTAATGATAGTAGATCCTGACAGATTTATCACTAATTTTAAAAAGGTTGGAGCAGATATTTTAACAGTGCACTATGAAGCATGTACTCATTTGCATAGAACGGTTCAAGCAATTAAATCTGAAGGAATGAAAGCAGGTGTATCACTAAATCCACATACTCCTGTAGCCGTTTTAGAAGATATTATTGAGGATTTGGACCTCGTGTTAATTATGAGTGTAAATCCTGGGTTTGGAGGCCAAAGTTTTATTGAGAATACCTATAAAAAAGTAACACAACTGAAGATATTAATTGAAAATTCTAATTCAAATGCTCTTATTGAAGTTGATGGAGGAGTTACTGATAAAAATATTGCAAAACTTTCAAATGCAGGAGTAGATGCTTTTGTAGCCGGAAGTTTTGTATTTAAAAGCAACGACCCGACCGAGACTATTAGCAACCTCAAGAAAATTGTTTCACAATAATTTAAAGTTCCATTTCCAGCTCATACTGTTCCAATAAGTACATGAGTAGATCTGTAGTCGTTACTATACCAACAAGTATATCATTATCAACAACAGGTAATACATGAAATTCATTTTTAGACAATATTTCCGCAACAGATTTTATGGTGGTGCTTAAAGCTATTTTTATTGGATTTTTTACCATAATTTGTTCAATGCTCAACATCTTGTAAATGGCATTATCAATTTTAATCTCGTTCGCATCATAAGAATCTAAAAAACTAATTTTCTTTAAATCAGAAAGATTTAGCATTCCAATTATATGGTCCTCTTCTACAACAGGAATATGTCGAATATGACTTTCTTTAAATAATTTCTCTGCTTTATATAAATCATCTGTAAGACCTAATGTAATAAGGTCTTTTGACATTATTTTTGATACAGGTTCTAGACGTTTAATTATCCCTTATTTTATTGTTCCATATAAAGTTCGAAAAAAAGAATAATAATTAATATGATTAAAATCAGTTTATTCTTTTTTTTCGATTAATTATTGTGAACAAAATTGAATTGGAAAAGTACCGCTTTGAAAATCTACAAAAGAAACCCTCCCATCACTCAAAATATACGAGTAAGCTTTTTGTTCCCAGATGGATTACCCGTGGTGATCCTCACAAAGCTTTACCCGGGATTGTGCTTCGCACATCCTGTTGGGTCCGCTTTGAAAATCAACAAAAGAAATCTTCGCATTGCACAAAATAAAAGAGCAAGCTCTTTATGAAATTCCATTTAAATAAGTCCTGTCAGGATTATCTGCGATGATCCTCACAAAGCTTTACCCAGGATTGTGCTTCGCACATCCTGTTGGGTCCGCTTTGAAAATCAACAAAAGAAATCTTCGCATTGCACAAAATAAAAGAGCAAGCTCTTTATTTTGAACTTGCTCA
>PVMS01121678.1_pt1 | contig 43930 bp, 42 predicted proteins | sample 1853461 | NCBI WGS metagenome assembly PVMS01 (sample SAMN08582032, study PRJNA380276) | Marine sediment metagenome, whole genome shotgun sequencing project. | isolation source: ocean sediment barecode stripped | collected 2017
AAGCTGACGGAAGATGCGGTGGCAATGGACGTTATTGATCGCGTCGTTCCAATCTCAGGTGATGACGCGTTTCGCCTGACCAGGGAGCTTGCGCAGAAGGAAGGCATTTTTGTCGGTATTTCCAGCGGCGCAACGCTGGCCGGCGCACTAACGGTATGCGAAGACGCTGAACCTGGAACCACTGTTTTGTGCATGTTGCCGGACACCGGCGAGCGTTACATGACAACGCCCCTGTTCGACGATATTTCAGAAGACATGACTGCCGAAGAACTCAATATATCCAAATCGACGCCGTTTGCACGATTTGATGCTCCTCCTCCGCCGCCACCTTCGGATGATGAGGAGGAAATCGCCGAGGCTCCTGCTTACGCGACTGAATTTCTGCAAAAATCAATCAGTGACCCGTCCAACCCGGTCACACTGTTTGCGCTTGAGTGGTGCGAATTTTGCTGGTCAGTCCGGAAAATGCTTGCGAAATACCAGATCGAATACCAGTCGTTCGACCTTGACAGTGTCGCATACCAGGAGAACGACAAGGGGGGCGACATTCGCGCGGCAATTTATCAGGAAACCGGGTTGAAGACGATTCCGCAGGTTTATATTGGTGGCGTCCATATTGGTGGTGCCACGGAGTTGTTCGATGCCTGCCGGGACGGCTCGATGCAAAAACTACTCGAGGAGAATTCGGTGACTTATAACAAGGAAATCAGCGACGATCCTTACTCGTTTCTTCCAAGCTGGTTACATACGAGATAGCACAATCACGATTCTTTAGTGCCGGTTACATTCGAGATAGCGCAATCACGGTTCTTTAGTGACGGTTACATACGAGATAGCCAGCCGATCAGGACGCTTCGGCGATTTGTTCCTCGAAGAAATACATGCCGAGTGTCTCCGCGACGCAAGCCGGTTTGCGCTCCCCTTCCACCTCGATCCTGATCTCTGACAACAGATGCAATGCCCCTGCCCGCATGCGTGCCTGCTTCACGGTCGCACGCGCCCTGACGCGACTGCCAACCGGGACCATCGTATAAAAGCGGATCTTGTTACAGCCAAAATTGATCGCCCTGGCGAGGTTCTCCACATGGACGAAATCGCCCGTCAGCGCCGGAATGAGGGCCAGCGTCATATATCCATGAGCAATGGTTTTGCCGCCCGGCAGCTCCCTGGCCGCGCGGGCCTCGTCAACATGAATCCACTGGAAATCGCTGGTGGCCTTGGCAAATTCATTGATCCGTTCCTGATCGATAACAATCCATTCAGAAACGCCAACTTCCTGGCCTTCGAGCGCCTTGGCGTCGTCGATTGAGGTAATGATATGCAATGAAAGTCCTTGTAGTGCTGGTGCCCAGCGTTATATTGCACTGCAAGAAAACCACAACCCCCGGATTTTTGGCAAGTTTTCTTTGATCGTTTGCTGCAAAATTCACCAACGATCACGCAAGGTCCTGAATTTTCAGCATACTGAGTTCGAATTTTTGCTGCGGTTTTTCCGGGCATTTGTTACAAAGCCAGGAATGTTGCGATGCCAGAAAAAAAAATGAAACAATCAGTCAAAAAACTCGACCGTAATTTGAGCATTTTCAACGTTGTGCTGGCCGCGGGCAGCGCCGATCGATTTGGCGCCCCGAAGCAGCTGGCTGAGTTTCGCGGTGAATCGCTGCTGCGGCGAGTTCTACGGCTCTCCGGGCAGGTCACCGGCACGGAAACGGTGCTGGTCGTTGGCGCCCAATGGCTGCGGGTTGTCGATGAGTGCAGGAATCTGAACCCATTCATTGTCCGCAACGAGCACTATGAAAGTGGCATGGCGAGTTCCATCGCCACCGGTATTCGCGCGATTCAGCCAGTGGCGGATGCAGCCCTTATTCTGCTTGCCGATCAGCCGCTGATCACGGCCGACCATCTGAAAACACTGCAAAATGAATGGCAGGCATCCCCCGCATCAATCGTTGCCACTGAGTTCGCCGATGTTGCAGGGCCGCCCGTAATATTTCCCGCGATCTATTTTGATGAGCTGCTAACACTACGCGGCGATCGTGGCGCGCGTTCGATAATAGAGAGCCACGAGGAAAAGGTAATCAAAATTCCTTTCGCCGACGCCGCAATTGATATTAATACACCCGAGGACTTGCAGCGGGTTTAGCTACTGGTTGGCAGTTCACGGTGACTATGACCGTGAGTTGCACATCGCTCACAATTTACCCAACCAGAATTGCCGTCAACGTAATGTTCCTTTTTCCAGATCGGCAAGCGAACTTTTACCTCGTCGATAATGTAGCGGCAGGCCTTGAACGCTTCATCGCGGTGTCCGGACGATACTCCGACCCAGACCGCACACTCTCCAATTTCCAGCAAACCGACTCGATGCGCGCAGCGGGCGTGCAGGACTGAGAACTTCTCGATCGCTTCAGCAATGACAGCTTGCCCTTCGCTGATCGCAAGCGGCTCGTATGCTTCGTATTCAAGCCGGAGGACATGCTGGCCCTCGTTAACATTGCGGATCCAGCCTTCAAAGGACGTGTATGCGCCAGCGGCAGGATCGACCAGGTCATCGCGCAACCGGTCAGGGTCGATTGCCTCGCTGGTTATTTTCATCCATTCAGCTGGCATGCTTTCCAGTACCCCTAGCCGCCCGCAACCGGGGGAAAGAGCAATACCGTGTCGCCGTCGGCAACCGGGCTATCCCAGTCAGCCATAACATCGTTGATTGCGACCTTGCAATGGCCGAGCGGTTCTTCGGATCCATGCCGGTCTTTGAGCAACGCAAAAACGTCGGCGGCTGTTTCGGCATCGAGAGATACTGTCTCTTCACCGGTGCCGGCATTCTCGCGGAAGATGGCGAAATAGCGAATGGTGAAGTTTTTGCTCAAGACGCAAACTCGACGCCGGTGCCTTCGAGATCTTCCGGCGTATTCATATTATCCAGAGACATCGGATTCGATTGATCCAGTAACAGCGCGTCTGAACGGATCAGCATTTTTCGCGGGCAAACGATCCCATCGGCGACAAATTCATCGATCGCTCCGCGACTGGCTGGCGAGAAAATGGCACAGAGTGGTTCGGGCAGACCATCATGACTGCTTCTGTAAGCAGTAAACGGGCGCTCCCCGGTGTGCGCAGCGATGAGCGCTGTGATCGTTTCATCGTCCACATTCGGCAGATCGCAGGCCAGCACTAGCCAGGACACCGTGGAATCGCTGTCCATCGCAGAGAGAATGCCTGCAATGGGTCCCATATCATCGTAGCGATCGATAATTTGCTCGAATTTGCTTCGCTCGACTTCACCTGCCTGGTCCTGGCGTGCCGATACATATACTTCAGGCAAATGCCGCGCAAGCAATGCAACCGCGCGACTCAGTTGCGACTGACCATCTTGCACCAGCAAGGCTTTGTCGGAGCCCATCCGTCGACTCTTGCCACCCGCCAGTACGAGTCCGTGAATATTGCTAACCACCGTCACGATGAAAATCCCGCTTACCGCCGGTCTTTGCGATGAGCTCTGTTTTGATAATCGAGATGTCATGCGACAGTGCTTTGCACATGTCATAGACGGTCAGTGCCGCGACGCTGGCGCCTGTGAGTGCCTCCATCTCAACACCGGTCCGATGATGAACTTTGCAACGGCAGTCAATGACTGCGTCGTTGTTATCCATGCCAATCGTAATTTTGCAATTGTCCAGACCAAGCGGATGACAGAACGGAATCAATTCGTGAGTTCGTTTCGCTGCCATTACGCCCGCGATGATTGCCGTCGCAAAAACCGGCCCCTTTGCCGTTTGAATATCGCCATCGGTGAATCGTTCAGCCACAGCGGACGGGAAGCGAACCGTCGTTCGCGCGTGCGCTTCACGGCTGGTGGCGATTTTCTCGCTGACATCCACCATGGTGGGTTGATTGTCCTTGTCAATGTGGCTGAGCTTGGTCACATGATTATCCGCCGATACGATACATTTCAACTTTGCTCAGAGCATGTGATTCGGCAACCTTGGGGCGCCGTAGTTCACTGTAACGATCCGCCCGTTGCAGCCAGATTCTGCTCATTATGTCTTTCAGCTCCGCCTCGGTCGCGCCGTTTCGGAGCGGCTCGCGCAGGCTGATACCATTGGTCGCGAACAAACAGGTGTAAAGAACACCATCGGCGGCCAGCCGCGCGCGACTGCAGGCGCCGCAGAACGGCTTGGTTACTGATGAAATAAATCCGACCTCCCCTTTTCCATCGACATACTCATAGCGGCTTGCAACTTCACCCGGATAATTCCTTTCCGCTGGGCGTAACGGCCAGCGCGCTTCAACCAGTGCCATCAATTCCTCCGATGGTACGACCTGGTCCTGCTTCCAGCCGTTGCGGTTTCCAACATCCATATACTCGATCAGCCGCACGATATGCCCGCTGCCACGAAAATGATCCAGCAGATCAAGCACCGTATGGTCATTAACGCCGCGCTGCACCACAGCATTAATCTTGATCGGTCGGAGATCCGCTTTTTCTGCCGCCTCAATACCCAGCAAGACTTTTTCGAGATCACCGCGATTGCCGCTCATCGTTCGAAAGAGCTCGGGATCGAGGCTATCGAGGCTGACTGTTACACGATCCAGCCCGGCATCGGCAAGTCTTTGTGCAGCGGGTCCCAGCAACATGCCGTTGGTCGTCAACGCCAGATCTTCCACTCCGTGAAGCTTGCTGAGGCCGTCGACAAGTTCGTGTACGTTCTTGTCAAGCAGGGGCTCGCCGCCGGTCACTCTCAATTTACTCACGCCCAGGCTCACCGCGACGCCCGCAATTTTGAGGATTTCATCGTGACTTAGCAGCTGCTGTTTCTTCAGGAACCGAAAGTCAGCGTGAAATTCTGTTTCCGGCATGCAATACGGGCATCGAAAATTACATCGATCGAGCAACGAAATGCGCAAATCGTGCAATGGCCGGCCAAGCGCATCACGAATTCCCGTTTGAGGCACAGCGGCCATTGCCTGCATTTTAACTTCAGTATCCATTTATGTATTCTGCTCGATAATGTTGTCCCTGTTAAGGGTTCGGTCTCTAAAAAAGTTTCGCCAGCAGGCGAATGGCCACCAGCAGTATCACCGCTCCCGTCAATTGCCTGATCGGTTTGGCAGGCAGCCACCGGCTACCCGCGCGACTGCCCATTTGGCCGCCGACCAGCACGGCCGCCGGCAGGATCAACAATGAAGAGTCGAGCAGCTGCCCGGCAGACTGGCCCAGCTTCAATAACTGTCCGGCAAGACCCGCGGCCGAATTGACCAGGATGAACAGGGAACACAATGCCGCGACCGAGCGTGTTTCTGCCAGGCGAGTGAGGTGCAGCAGCGGTGCGAGGTAAATGCCACCGCCGATTCCGGTGATGCCTGCCAGGCCACCCAGAACCAGTCCGATGGAGACTCTCGTACTCACGCGAGATTCGCGGATACCCTCCGTCGCCCCTTGTATGCTGCGATCGGCAAGCAGCAGAGCACCGGCGATCAGCAATGCAACGCCCAGAATGAGCATGAACAATGATTCATCAATACGCAGATACCCACCCAGAAATGCTGCTGGCACGGAGCTCAAAATGAATGGCGCCGCGAACCTGAGGTTCAGGTGACCCGCCTTGTGAAAGTGATACACGCCACCGGAAACGACAACCAGGTTACAAGTGAGAGATAGCGGCGGAATAAGCTGCCATTGCATGCCAGTCTCTATCAGTATCGCGGTGTAAGTGGAGCCGCCACCGAAACCGACCGCGGCATAAAGAAATGCGACGGCAATAAATATCAATCCGATTATGAACATAAAGGCAAGCCCCGATTACGGGTAAATCATTGAAAATTAAGCATGTTAATGGCCAAAGGCGTTATTCTTGTGCAGCGCAGCATTGATCGCTATACTGCTTCGGCCGCGAGCGGCTGGCTTGTTTGGCCTGAGGTTTGGCGGCGAGCACATTGTAACCTGAAATTCTTGCTGTTGGCGGGCACTGTCGCCTGCTGACAGCCCCCAAGAACCAGTCATGTAAGCCAGGGTGATTCAATGAATGTAGATTTCTCCAAAGAGGAACTCGCGTTTCAGCAAGACGTCAGGACGTTTCTCAAGGACGAGTACCCGGACGACCTGAGAAAGAAGGCGGATAGTGGCATTGCACTGTCGCGCGAAGATTTCATACGCTAGCAAAAAATAATGTACCAGAAGGGCTGGGCCGCGGTTAACTGGCCGGTCGAACTCGGTGGCACCGGCTGGACACACATTCAGAAATACATTTTCGCCAATGAAATGGCACAGGCCAATGCACCGGACATGGTCCCCTTCGGCGTCAAGATGGTTGCGCCGGTCATCTATACCTTCGGTACAGCCGAACAATGTGAACGGTTTCTCCCCGACATTCTCGAAAGCAACGTCTGGTGGTGCCAGGGCTACTCAGAGCCGGGCTCCGGCTCCGACCTCGCGTCCCTCAAGACCAAAGCAGAGCGTGACGGCGACCATTACATCGTCAATGGCACCAAAACCTGGACGACGCTTGCACAGATGGCGGACTGGATCTTCTGTCTCGTACGCACCAGCAGTGACGTTGCACGTCGACAGGAAGGCATCAGCTTCCTCCTGGTCGACATGAGTACGCCCGGCGTATCGGTGAAACCGATCATCACCATAGAAGGTGGTCATGAAGTCAACGAAGTGCATTTCGAAGACGTGAAGGTCCCGGTTGCAAACCTTGTTGGCGAAGAAGGCAAGGGCTGGACCTATGGCAAGGTGTTGTTGCAACACGAACGAGCAAACATCGCAGGGGTCGCGCGCTCAAAATACCGCCTGGAAAAACTGCGGGAAAAAACGTCGCAACAAATTCATGGTGGTGCACCGCTTCTGGATGATCGCAATTTCGCGCGCAAACTTGCCGCTGCGGAAATAGGACTTAAGGCGCTCGAATACACCGAGCTACGAACGCTCGCGGCAATACAGGTGGGCAAGGCTCCCGGTCCTGAATCGTCAATTCTGAAAATTCGTGGATCCGAAGTGCAGCAAGAAATCGACGCGTTGTATCTCGAGGCTGCGGGTTACTACGCCCTGCCCTATATGCCTCAGCAGTACGACCTGGAATTCCCCGACAAGGATCGCGTGGGCTTTGGCGCTGAAACCCGTTCATCGCTGGTGTATTTCAATAATCGAAAAGCTTCGATTTACGGCGGATCCAATGAAATTCAGAAGAATATTATCTCCAAGCACGTTCTCGGGCTGTAACCCGACCTGCGACGCCAGACAGGAACTCAAACATGGATTTTACGGTTAGTGAAGAACAGTCGATGCTGGCAGACAGTGTCGCAAAATTCATAGAAAACGACTACGACTTCGAAGCGAGACAAAAAGCCGCCGAAAGCGACCTTGGATACAGTCAGGACCTTTGGCAAACCTTTGCAGAACTCGGCTGGACCGCGGTGCCGTTTGACGAAGATGATGGCGGCCTTGGTGGCGGCCCGGTCGAATTGATGCTCATGATGGAACAGTTCGGGCGCGGCCTGCTGGTGGAACCATTCCTGGCGAACATCGTACTTGCCGGCGGCGTATTACGCCGATTGGCAACAGATGATCAAAAAGCACAGTGGTTGGCGGGGATAATCTCCGGCGAAACACACGCCGCGCTGGCATTCGCCGAGCCGCAAGCCCGCTTCAACATAAACGACATTGCAACGACTGCAACGGCAGATGGCGACGGGTACTTGCTGAATGGACGTAAATCACTGGTACTAAATGGCGGCAGCGCAGAACTTTTAATCGTACCGGCACGAACTGCCGGTGCTCAAACCGATGAAAGTGGCATTACCTTTTTTGCCATCGCGGCGAACAGCGCGGGCATCGATATCAGACCTTACAAAACAGTGGATGGGCAGCAGGCTGCCGAAATAGCGTTTGACAATGTACCCGTTCCCGGCACGTCTGTACTGGGTGAGGTCGGCAACGGTTTTGTGACGCTTCAGGAGGTTATCGACGAAGCGACGCTCGCAGTATGTGCGGAAGCCACTGGCATCATTCGTACCATGCATGACAAGACCGTTGAGTACGCGAAAAACCGGGTTCAGTTCGGCGTGCCCATTGGCAGTTTTCAGGTGCTGCAACACCGCATGGTCGAATCACTGATGGACTGCGAGCAAAGCCAGTCGTTGCTATTGTGGTGCGCGATGGTGAACGAGTCGGGCGACCCGGATGCCAGGAAGTCCATACACGCACTCAAGCATCAGATTGGCACTGCCGGAGTCAATGTTGCGAAAGAGGCGGTGCAAATTCATGGAGGCATGGGTGTCACATGGGACCTCGACATCGCGCATTTTTTCAAACGGCTTACTGCGATTGATCTGCTGTTTGGCAATGCAGACTATCACCTGGATAAATACGTCGAACTCTCGCGATAATTCTATAGAATAAAGTGGATTCGGGATCGCCATCCCAGGCTCCAGGAGAGCGAATGTTTCCGCAGCTTGTTGTTGAGTACTTTTCCGGTAATCAGGAACTGCTGTGGATATGCACGCTGTTTCTTGACCTCGGCTGTACCGTCCTCCTGTATCGAATCTTCGGCAAGGCAGGCCTACAGGTTGCGATCGCCACGGCCATCATTCTTGCCAATCTGCAGGGACCGAAACTAACCGAAATTTTCGGTTTTCAGACCAGCCTAGGCGTCATCTTCTATTCCAGTATCTTCTTCGCAACTGACGTTTTGAGTGAAAACTACGGTCGCGAGGAAGCAAACAAGGCGGTGCGCATGGGTTTTGCGGTCAGCCTCATAATCTTGTTGATGATGAGCCTTGCGCTTTTGTACCAGCCGTCCACTCGTCCTGAAGCGGCGGAATTCTCCGCAAACATTCATAACGCGTTTCAGACTATTGTCAGTTTCACGCCGCGTTTTATCGCAGGCTCATTGCTAGCCTACGCCATCAGTCAGAGTTTCGATGTCTGGGCCTTCCACAAGATCAAGCAATTTACCGGCGAACGCTGGCTCTGGCTGCGCAATAATCTGTCCACCATGTCATCGCAGGTCATCGATACGGTAATCTATTCATTGGTTGCCTGGTGGGGAATTCTAACCCTTCGAGATGCGTTGATGTTGGGCGCCGTCAAGTACGGGTTCAAAATAGTCATTGCAGCAATCGATACCGTTTTTCTGTACTGGGCAAGAGCAACATTCCGCCAACGCCACCCGCAAGGCACTTTAAGTGAGGCTACAAATTAATTAATCCTATGACTGACTTCAAACCTGCCGGCATTGTTACGTTGACGACCGACTTCGGCCATAAGGGCCCTTTTGCTGCCGTCATGAAAGGCGTCATGCTGTGTCGCTTTCCACAGGTTGAAGTTATCGACCTGGCACATGACATCCCGGCACACTGGCCGCCGGAAGCCGGCTTCTGGATCAGTCGCTCATACTCGTATTTTCCGACTGGCACCGTCCACGTCGCTATCGTTGATCCGGGGGTCGGCACAGAGCGTGAGATCATCATCGTCGAACACGACGGTCACGTGTTTATTGCACCCGACAATGGATTGCTTGACCCGGTTATCAGCCTTGACGAGCATCCAACGGTGTATCGACTGGAAGCCGATAAGCTGCAACGCATCCAGGTCAACGATCCCAGCCAAACTTTTCACGGAAGAGACATTTTCGCGCCGATTGCAGCAGAACTTGCTGCCGGACGGATAGTGCCTGGTGATGTCGGCAGCCGGACAGAACAATGGACGCCCGGCTGGGTCAGCGAGGCCGAGTCGCTAAACGGCATAATTTCGGGCGTCGTCGTTACCGTTGATGCATTTGGCAATCTGATTACGAATATTGATGCCACAATGATCCAAGAGATGAAAAATCCGATCACGCATATTGCGGGTCATGATCTATCGTTGAAAACCACTTACGGTCGTGCAGAACCTGGTGAGTTTCTTGCGCTTATCAATTCTTTCGGGGTCCTGGAAATTGCGCGGGCCGAAGGCAGCGCAGCCGATGGGCTTGGAACCGAGCGTGGGGCACCGGTTACCGTTTCAGAGCAGCCTTTTCCAACTTCGCCCAGGAGTCTCGCAGGGTCACTATTCGATTGATCACCGGCTGTTCCGGCGTGTGATCAACTGCATCCGTGCAAAAATAGCCCAGGCGCTCGAACTGCCAGAAATTCCCCGGCTGGGAACCTTCCAGCGACGATTCGAGCATGGCGTCGACGACTTCCAGAGAATTCGGATTCAGGATTGCGTCAATATCGTCGGCCGCGCCCGGGTTCGCCTCGGTGAACAGGCGATCATAAAGCCTGACCTCTGCTGGTACGGCGTGCGCCGCCGACACCCAGTGAATAGTCCCTTTCACTTTTCGATCGCTGGTGCCGCTTCCACTCCTCGTATCAGGGTCGTAACTGCAGCGCAGTTCAACGACGTTTCCATCATCGTCTTTGACCACTTCGTCGCATCGAACGATATAGCCGAATCTAAGCCGTACTTCACCATCGGGTTTCAAACGAAAAAACTTACGTGGTGCTTCTTCCATGAAATCATCCCGCTCGATATAGAGCTCACGTGAAAAAGGCACTTCACGTTCACCGAGTTCCGGACGGTTGGGATGATTCTTGGCGGCCATCATTTCAGTCTGGCCTTCCGGGTAATTGCTTAACACGACCTTTAGCGGTCGCATAACCGCCATGCGCCGTTCGGCATTATGGTCGAGGTTTTCGCGAATGCTGTTCTCCAGTGCAGCCATCTCGATCATGTTTTCTTTTTTGGTCACGCCAATGCGCTTGCAGAAGTCACGTAATGCCGCAGCCGGATAGCCGCGCCGGCGCATGCCCGCAATAGTTGCCAGCCGCGGATCATCCCAGCCGGCAACGACACCTTCATTAACCAGATGATTGAGTTTGCGTTTGCTGGTGAGCGCATACGCAAGATTCAGCCTTGAAAATTCATACTGCCGCGGCCGATTTTTTGTCTCCACTTGCTCAAGTAACCAGTCGTAAAGCGGACGGTGATCTTCGAACTCCAGGGTGCAGATCGAGTGTGTGATGCCTTCAAACGCATCCGACAATCCGTGAGCAAAATCATACATTGGATAAATGCACCATTTGTCGCCCGACCGCTGGTGGCTGACGTGGCGAATGCGATACAGCGTCGGGTCTCGCATATTCATGTTTGGCGATCCCATATCAATCTTCGCTCTGAGAACATGCTCACCGTCCACGAACTCGCCGGCACGCATGCGCCGGAACAGATCGAGGTTTTCCTCGACGCTGCGACCCCGGTGTGGGCTGTTCTTGCCTGCCTCGGTAAGCGAGCCACGGAATTGCCGAATTTCGTCGGCAGTCAGGCTGTCAACATAGGCACTGCCTGCGGTTATCAGGGTTTCGGCCGCTTCATACAGTTGGTCGAAGTAGTCTGATGCATGCGAGAGGTGATCTCCCCAGTCGAAGCCAAGCCAGCGTACGTCCTCTTGTATCGCCTGCACGTACATCTCGTCTTCTTTCGCAGGGTTGGTATCGTCGAAACGCAGGAATGTAGTACCGCCGTTTTCCTCGGCAACTCCGAAGTTCAGGCAGATGGATTTCGCATGTCCGATATGCAGGTAGCCGTTCGGCTCCGGCGGAAATCGAGTGACGACGGCACCTCCGTTTTTGCCGCTGGCGATGTCGACGGCGATTATCTGGCGGATAAAGTCGATGGGTTGATTGTCGTTCATGGTGGACACGGTTAATTCAAAGGTGGGCAATTGTACGTGGTATGTGCCGCGCTGCGAAGACGCTGGCAGCGAAAATCAGGATTGATTTTTTTGCTGGCATTCGGGGCACAGCCCCTGAATCTCGAGCATCTGCCGAACCGCCGAAAATCCCAGCTCATTGGCCTTGCGGTCGACCAATGTGCTGATTTCTTTGTCGTCCAGCTCGGCGACGGAGCGGCAATCCCGGCAGATCAGAAACTGGCCGGTATGAGAGCTGTACGGGTGAGAGCAACCCACGTAGGCGTTGAGCGAGTCCAGTCGATGCACCAGGTCCGCATCAATCAGGAAATCAAGTGCCCGGTAGACAGTTGGCGGCGCAGACCGCTGGCCTTCACGACCCAGCACATCCAGTATGTCGTAGGCGCCAACCGGCTTATGGGAGTTCCAAACCAGCTCGAGGACCCGCCGCCGGATCCGGGTCAGGCGCAAACCACGCTCACGGCAGATTTTTTCCGCTGTCACCAGAGCCTGCTCGACGCAGTCTCCGTGGTCGTGTTCCGGTGTCGGGAATGGGTTAGCTGTCGCCATCGATCTCAATGTACTAAGTCAGTGATACGGTCGAATTGTACACCAACTGAAAACCAAGCTTTCATTAGCGGTTGGCGTTGTTTCGGGTACAATAGCGCGCCAATCCCCACCGGGGTTCCCTTAACTTCACGATCAGCCTTACATGCCGAATATTCGATTACCAGATGGATCCGAGCGTCAGTTTGACGGCGCTGTAACCGGCGCCGACATCGCCACCGATATCTCCAAAGGACTGGCCCGCGAAGCGGTCGCCGTCCGGGTTGATGGCGAGCTATGGGACTTGACCCGTGCAATCGACAATGACGCTACTGTCGAAATCGTCAAGCGAGACTCGGATGACGGCCTTGAACTGCTGCGCCACGATGCCGCTCATGTACTCGCCGAAGCCGTTAAGGAGCTTTGGCCGGATACCCAGGTAACGATCGGCCCCGCCATTGAAAACGGCTTTTATTACGATTTTGCGCGCGAGGAACCCTTTACGCCGGACGACCTCCTGGAGATCGAAGCGCGCATGAAAGAGATCGTCGACCGGGACGAGAAAATTGAACGAGAAGTATGGGAAAGGGACAAGGCGGTCAAATTTTTCCGCGACCTGGGCGAAGAATACAAAGCGCAGATTATCGAAGACATTCCAGCAACCGATACGCTGACTTTGTATCGGCAAGGCGATTTTGTCGACCTTTGCCGTGGACCGCATTTGCCCTCTACTGGCAAACTCGGCAAGGCGTTTCGACTGACTCGCGTATCAGGCGCTTACTGGCGCGGCGATGCAAAAAACGCGATGTTGCAACGTATCTATGGCACCGCCTGGGCCAATGACAAGCAACTAAGAAAGTATCTGCTGCAACTTGAAGAAGCGGAAAAACGCGATCACAGACGTCTTGGCAAGACAATGGACCTGTTTCATTTCCAGGAAGAGGCGCCGGGCGCCGTTTTCTGGCATCCGCGGGGCTGGCAATTATTCCAGAACCTGGTCGATTATATGCGTGAGAAGCAAACTGCCGCCGGCTACCAGGAAGTCAACACACCAGAACTTATGGATCGTTCATTGTGGGAAGCTTCGGGTCACTGGGAGACTTTCGGCGAGACCATGTATACGACCGACACAGAGGACGGTCGCAGCTACGCAATCAAACCGATGAATTGCCCAGGCCATGTCCAGATCTTCAAACACGGACTTACCAGTTACAGGGACTTGCCTTACAGGCTGTGCGAATTCGGCAAGGTGCATCGTTACGAACCATCCGGTGCTTTACACGGCATGTTAAGAGTCAGGGCATTCACACAAGATGATGCCCATATCTTTTGCACGCCCGAACAAATCACTGAAGAAACCATCGCTGTTTGCGACCTTATACTGGGCATCTACAAAGATTTCGGATTCGACGATGTCCTGATCAAATTCGCCGACCGCCCCGAAGTTCGCGTTGGTGCGGATGAAGTATGGGATCAGGCAGAAGCTGCATTGAAATCCGCGCTTGAAAGCTCCGGGCTTGACTACGTCCACAACCCTGGCGAAGGCGCGTTTTACGGACCCAAGCTTGAGTTCGTTTTACGCGACGCCATCGGCCGCGACTGGCAATGCGGCACACACCAAGTGGATCTGAATCTGCCTGGCAGACTCGGCGCGACCTATATTGGGGAAGACGGCCAGAAACACACGCCGGTCCTTTTGCACCGTGCCATGTTTGGCTCGCTTGAACGCTTCATTGGCATACTGATCGAACACCATGCCGGCAACCTGCCACTATGGCTTGCGCCGCTTAAAGTCAAAGTACTGACGATCACTTCCGATGCAGACGAATATGCATTGGAAGTTGTGAAGAAGCTGCATGCCGCGGGCCTGACCGCAGAAGCTGACCTGCGAAATGAGAAGATTTCGTACAAGGTACGGGAACACAGCGTTGCCAAAGTGCCGGTGTTGATGGCTGTCGGCCAACGCGAAGTCGAAGAGCGAACGGTCGCCATACGGCGCCTCGGTTCGAAGAAGCAAACCGTCATGGGTGTGCAGGATGCTGTCGACAGCCTGGTTGCGGAGATCGATGCTCGCGAGTAATCGTCCTGGCCAGAAAATTGTCGGTTGAGCAGACATTGATTACCGCGAGCCCACCACCAACGTCGATCAATGATGAGTGCTTTGTGAGCCATGTTCGCTTTAGATTCGAGTATCCCAAAAATTAGCTGATATGGCTGCTTGCAGCTGGAGCTAACGTGAAAAATGCAAGACTTCGAAAACGCTTGCGCCAAGGGCTGCTTTGCTCCCGCTAGCTGCCCCTCAGATGCTACGATTCAGTCGATGGAAAACGGCTGCTGGCAACCCATTGTGGACGTTCGGATTTATCGCTACATATCTTGCAGCCACCGCGCGTCGGGAGTCGACTGTGACGATAGCACAAACCCTTTCAGCCATTATTCTTTGCTTGTTCTTATCGACTGCTCGGTCCGCAGATGGGCATATTCTTCGAGCTGGTGATGGCGAAGCGTTGCTAAACGGATTGGTCGTAAAGGCATCGCCAAAGACCGGGACGCAGCGATCAATACTGGTCGAGCAAACGTTTCAGTTAGGTGGCAAAACAGTATTGCACCGTCACGAGCAAGGCGACGAACTTTTCTACATAGCGTCCGGGCGCGGGACGGCCAGGCTTGGCGAGGTCGAAGAAGCCATTGATACCGGTGATGTCATCTTCATTCCGGCCGGTGCAATTCATCAAATTGGAAATCAGGACCATGAAGATCCGCTTGTGGTCGTTTTCTTCATGGATAGCCCGGAACTGGTCGATTTATTTCGCGCGATACATGAGCGTGTCGTTTCTGAGCCGAATCGTCCGATTACGGCAGAGGAAATCGCAGAAATCGAGGAACGATCCGGGGGTGGAAGAACCGTAAACTGACACGCGGTGGCGGCTGGCTGAAATGGGGCCTCTCAAACTGCGCCGAGTGGCTGCACTGGCGTTGCGACCTGAGCATGAGTGCGGCACGTGAGAAGGTACGCGTGGCGCAGGCTCTCAAGACTCTGCCGACGATCGCGGCGGCGTTTTCGAGTGGTGAGTTATCGTATTCAAAAGTCCGGCCGCTGACGCGGGTCGCCAGATCTGACAACGAAGATGGCTTGTTGGCATTTGCCGTGAAGACGACTGCGTCCAGGGTGGAGGAACGATGACCATCACTGGTGAGCTGCCGCTCGAGACTGGAGAGTTAATGGAAAAGGCGCTGGATCGAGCGCGGGATAGCACAGCCTCACAAGCACCGGAGCGTGTCGATGAATCCTGGTCGGCACAACAGGCAGATGCGTTGATAGTGATTGCAAATGTCTACCTGTCTGGGAATGGTGAAGCGTCGGCAAGCACGTCAGACAACTACCAGGTTACTGTCCACGTCGATTGTTCCGCACTGGCGAATGGCGATGGCCGCTCATCCTTACCGATCGAGTCGGTAAAACGCCTGTGTTGTGACGGTGACACCAGCCTCGATAACCTGATGTTGCTTTGCTCCCTTCACCATCGGCTGGTGCATGAGGGTGGTTTTAGCATCGAGCGGGACTACCAGAACCACTGGTTTTTCAAACGACTCGACGGAATGGCTGTGCCGGTTTGCGGTTATCAGGTACGGGACATGATCGATGATGACATCGGCGACAAAACCGGCGAACTTTCCAGTGTGATCAACAATCCCTCCGCCGAGGGATTTTTCCCCAAGGTGAAATCTTCCCTCGCTGCGCCGCCGATCTGACTAATGCGGGATAGGCGCGGCCGTTGGTTGTGGGGTCTTGTCCAGGACATTTCGTTTTTGCGTCAAACATGTGTTGGGCATAAGCTGTACCGAATTCATGTGAGGGGGAACGTTTGAATGAGACGCATGCTTAAGGCACTTTTTGCTTCATTCATCATTTTGTCTACGGGACTTTCCGGTGCCAATGCGCAGGAGAGGACGGCCCTGGTGGGTGGCCGCCTGATTGACGGCTATGGCCATGCGCCGATCCACGACAGCGTCATTCTGATATACGACGATACGATCATGACGGTCGGGACGGTAGACACGCTGCCAGTGCCGGAAGGCTATAAGGTCATCTCGACAGAAGGCATGGACGTTCTGCCGGGCCTGTGGGAAAGCCATGCGCATTTGATGCTCAGCGGTCATGCCGATTACCCTCACTGGCAGGCAACTTATCCTGATCGGTATGCAGACGAAATCATGCCTGCCACAGCAAGCCATCTTTTGTTGGCCGGTGTAACATCCGCCCGTGATCTGGGGGCACCACTCGAGGCATCAAAATCTGTCAAGGATCGGATTGATAGCGGTGAGATTCCGGGACCACGCCTGTTCATGTCGGGTCCGTTTTTGCAGGCAGAAGTTGAGGACTGGCAAGCAGCTTATCGCTGGGCCGTAACTTCCGTATCGGACGCGCGAACGAAAGTCGCGAAGCTGGATGCTGCCGGCATGGATATTGTGAAGCTGGTTGACCAGGACAAATTGCCACTTGATGTCGCCAGGGCAATCGTTGATGAGGCCCATGCTCGGGGAATGAAGGTTGTCGGGCATGCTCACCGTCCCAACGAAATTCGCGTTGGCCTTGAGATTGGCATTGATAATTTTGAGCACACGGGGCTTACCACGGCCCCTGAATATCCGCCTGATATCATGCAGGCCCTGAAAGAACGCACAGCCACAGGACGGGTTGCCGGGGGGCCTCTTTACTGGACGCCGACGGTCGAAGGCTTGTGGAATTTCGATCGCACGGTTGCGAATCCTGAAAAACTCGATGATGACTGTTGGGAGCGTGGCCTCGAAGAAGATACGATCGCTGATATTCGCGCATCCATCACCAATCCTGGACAGCTCGGCTATACCCGCCTGACGCCTCTGCGCAAGCCAACCCTGAAACGCAAAATAGCGCAACTGCGCGAAGCGGGAGTGGTTTTTCTTGTTGGAACCGACAGCGGCATCCCTTTGAAATTTCATTGCCAGTCTACGTGGAATGAGATGGATGTCCTGGTCCGCGTCATGAACATGCCGGCCATGGATGTAATCCGCGCTGCAGTTTACTGGCCTGCTGTAATGATGGGAGTCGAAGATGAACTGGGCACAGTGTCCGCAAACAAGAAAGCTGACATCATCGCTGTGCGGGGCGATGTGCTGGAGTATATCAATCTGCTTCAGCATGTGGATTTCGTGATGAAAGGTGGAGTAATTTACAAACTGGAAGGCAAGCCGGTTGAAGAAAACCTGAATTGAACTGCCGCCATCGACTCAGGACGAGGCGATACCGTGAAAGATTGTAATCAGTGTGGTAAGTGTTGCGTTCTTTATGGTGACGGTGGCCTGTCTGCATCGGAAAGCGACCAGGAAAGATGGGAAACCTACCGGCCGGATATTTCCGACTATGTCAGCGGCGGCAAGATCTGGATAAGCCCCGTTACCGGAAAACAAATGGTCAGATGCCCCTGGCTGCGGAAGCTCCCCAGGCAAAACAAATATATTTGTCGTATCTATTTCGACCGTCCCGATGACTGCAGGTACTACCCGGTCGATATCGATCAAATGATAAGAGACGAATGTGAAATGCTGGAACCCCGGGATCTTGCTAACCCAAAACAGGCGCAAAGAACTCTGGATAACCTCATGGCCGATAGCCGCCCTCCCGTGGACAGTTAAAGTCCTGGGCCTGGAAAATTTTTCCAGCTGCAAGAACTAAGTCCGTGTCATTCTGTTGCGTCCGTAACTGAAGTTTGCGCAAACCAAAATCCGGCGATAATTTCTCTTCCTGAAACAGTTCGCTGACATCCCAAACGTGACCGTACCGACACTCCAACTGTGCTCCCTGTCACAGATTCAGAACGCTGTCGGGCTATAGCGACACTTCCCCCCGACCCCCAGCCTATACTCGCTCATCGCAAGTTCTATCGACTGGTATTAAACATAAGGCCTCCCAAGGAGTAGGAAGTGGCGTTGGAGCAATACAAAACTCAGGTTCTGCTGTTACACAGTGAGCAGAGCACCCTCGATACATTGAGTACCGGTTTCAACGATCGGTATTCGGTGCATCTGGCAACCAGTGGCATCGAGGCGTTGAATGTATTCACTGAATCTCCGGTAGACGTTATCGTGTCGGCGCAAGACCTCCCAGGCATGAGCGGATTGGATGCATTGCGCGAGGCGAAAAAACGTTCGCCGGATATCATCGGAATTTTGCTTGCCGGCACTGATCAGGACGACGGCCTCGAGGCGCTGGTCGGCGATCAGGAAGTGTTTCAGATCGTTCGCGGCGAAGTAACGCCAAAGTCGTTAAAAGCGCTGGTCGATTCCGCTACTCAACGAGCTCGAATCCTGGCGATGTCCGTGTCCGCAAACGACAGCGCTGCGAATGTTGACCACCCTGCCTCCGAACACATTGTGATGGAAACCTCCGAAAATGGTTCCACTATTATCAGTGATGGCACTGGCCAAATGCCCGCACTCCAGCCGAACAAAATTTCGATCGCGCCGGACAGCGGCAGCAGAAACGTCGACATACTGGTGCTGACCAAAGACGACGAATTTCTTGCGACTATCAAGGACTCATCTCGTGGTTTGCACAACGTGCATCATGCGGCAACACCGACACAAGCGGAGGACATCGTCAAGGGCAACAAGATTGGCGTGCTGGTCACGGACGCTGCAATGGTCGGATCGAATATCGAAGTCCTGACACAGCGATTACGGCAAAGCGTGCCGCGCCTCGTCGCCGTGGTTGCGGGTCGCCGCGATGATGGTGAGCTACTGATGGACCTCATCAATCGTGGGCATGTATACCGATTCCTGCTGAAGCCGGTATCGCCGGGACGTGCACGGCTCGCTATCGAAGCGTCGATCAAACATCACCTCGACGCTGATGAGAAAGCTTTCAAACCGGCTCCGCAAAAAACGAAGGCCGCCGCTCCGAAAAAGAAACCCGTTGCGAAAGCCGCACCAGCGCCAACCCCGGCAAAGAAGGTCAGCCGGGAGATGGCGAACCCAGCCCCCATGACCGTATCGCGCGAGGACTCTCTGCTGGATGAGGGTCTGGATTTAGCGTTCGACGACGGTAATAGTTTCACAGAAACAATGACCGGGATCGCGATAACCGTTGCCAAAAAATTAGCAGACGTTGCAGAGTCGATTAACACCCGATCCGAACCGGCCCCTGTAGAAACCAAGGCAAAAGAAAAGCCTCAGCCCAAACCTCGGCCCAGGAAACAGACCGAACCGGCTGTGGATACCACGCCACCGATGATTTCGTTAACGGATACACCCGACGGACTGATGCAGAACCCGAAGATGCTTGGAATTGCTGCAGCAGCCGTAATCGTCATAGCCGGCCTCGCCTGGTTCACACTGGGCGGCGAAGACACGCCGCCGGCAGGATCGATTGATGAATCAGCCGAACCCCCAGCGATCGTTGGATCCGACTTTGTGCCAACGCCATCGGCACCGCCAGTAACAGAGTCAGTCGAGCCGGAAAATTTCCTTGCTTCCGCACGAGACGCGCGCGATGCCGGCCAACTTATTTCTCCTCCAGGTGATAACGCTGTTGAACTGTATGTCGCTGCGGTACATGCAGCGCCGGGAGACTCTGCAGTCGCGGCCGAGTTGGATGCAGTCATCGAGCAGGTATTTGCCATCGCTGAATCTGCAATCCTGGCGCAAGAGCTCGCCGAAGCATCCACTGCGTTGCAGTTATTGCATTTCGCAAGTCCGGATAATTCCAGGCTGCCTTTCCTGAGCGCACAACTGACACAACTACAGTTGCGTAGTACGCTCGACGAGGCTCGTGTCGCTATTAGTGAGGCCCGTTTCGAAGATGCTGAAAACTCAATTGCAAATGCGGAGATTCTGGCAGGGCCGGATGCCGCGGAAGTTAACGCTGTGGCCACTGAACTCAATGCAGCTCGTGATAACCAACAGGTCGATGAAGTCCTGGCGATCGCAAACGAGAAACTGGAACAAAATCAGCTCATATCGCCGGCGAACGACAATGCCCGTTTTTATTACCAACTCGCTCTCGGCAATGACCCGGATAACACTGCGGCACGTCAGGGTCTGATGATAGTCGCCAGCAAACTGGCATTACAGGCACGCGTTGCGATCGACAGTGGCCAATTGACAAACGCCGAGGACCTGTTGAGAAATGCACGTGCGTTAGACCCGTCCAGCGCCGAGCTTGCGGTGTCAGCACTGGCACTTGATAACGCCAAAGCAGTGAAAACCCAGGCCGCTGCAGACGCTCTGGCGGCAAATGACAGGCTGGCGGAACAACAACGCATCGCCAAGCAAAAACGTATCGAGGAAGAGCAACGCCAGGCAGATGCTGACAAGCTGGCGGAGCAACAACGCATCGAAGAACAGGAACGTCTTGCAGAACAGCAGCGCCAGGAAGACGCTGACAGGCTGGCGGAACAACAACGCATCGCCGATCAGGAACAAATCGCAGAACAGCAGCGCCAGGCAGAAGAACGACGTCGGGCTGCGGCTGCAGCAGCGGCGGCCGCGACGGTGGCCTCCACGTCGGGCGGTAGCGCCACTACGGTCACCGGCAACGCGAACACCTCAAGTGCCAACCCACCTGCCGAAAATAGTCAGGCCCGGGATACCACTGGTGGTGGCACAGCGTCCGTTGCGTTAAATACGTCACCGACCGCCGCAACAGAAAGTGCACCGGTAAGCAAGAACACCGTAACCAGCACTATTGAACAGCCCCGCGAATCAGAAAGGGTGTCGGTAAGCTCGCTAACCCGAATTAACTATGTTGCTCCAAAATATCCGCGCTCAGCGCGTCGCCGGAATATTACCGGCAGTGTTGATATCAGCTTCACGGTTCAAAACAATGGCGTCGTTACTGATGTCAGCATAATTCAATCAAAACCGGGTACTACTTTCGACAAGGCCGCGATGGACGCTGTTGCACAATGGCGGTTCGAACCACCCACCGAAAATGGTGTGCGTGTCGAAAAGCGGACCGCTGTACGCCTGGCTTTCAGCCTGGAGTAAGCCAGTCAATCACTGACCCGCCTGCACGACAAATTGTGCATGCGGGTCATTTTTCGTCCGAGTTGGACCAAATGGTGTATTCCCGCTACCCTTGAGCCGTGTCGCACGCAGCAAGAGGATCAGACATTGAAAGCATATACAGGCCCACAACCGGATAAACCGGTGCGAAAACAACAACTAAGAAGCCTAAGAACCCAGCAAAAACTGCTTGATGCGGCACTTGAGGCGTTTTCAGAGAATGGCTTTAAAGGGACATCCACGCGCGATATTGCAGAACGCGCGGGTGTCCACCATCCACTGATTACCTATCATTTCAAGAATAAGGAAGAATTGTGGCGCGCTTCTGCTGATCGGACATTCAGGCAATTCAACCGGGCTATTGTCGAAGCGTACGAATCGACCAAGGATGAATGTCCGAGAACACGAACAGCCGCTGTCATTCGTGCGTACGTAAGGAGTGCAGCCGAACAACCTGAATTGCACAAAGTCATTCTTCAGGAAGCAAGCTATCCGAGCGCCCGACTGGACTGGCTCATCGATACCCACCTGAAACCGTTATTTGAGGCTGCCGTAAAAGACCTCAAAGCATTGCAGGACCAGGGCGTGGCTCCTCCCGGTGACCCGGCATTGTTGTTTAACATGATTCGCGTGTCAGCAGGCGGACTGCTTGCACTCAGCAACGAGCTAAAAGGCACAAGCAACCTGGACATGAGTAGTCAATCAAGTATCGACGAGCTGGCAGACATGATCATTCGTGTTTTCCTGCCAAACGATGCGCCGGCAAACTGGCGGGATCAACAAGCCGCCACAACCTAGGTCGTCGCCATTATTTCCTGGTGCATTTGCGCCACTATCGACAACGCAATCGATGCAGGTCCCGATGCGTTGATATCGATGCCCGCAGGTCCGTGCAACCTTCCTTCGAGGAGTTTCCGTTCGTCTTCAAGATCGCTGAGTAAGCGCTCACGTCGATGCGGCGGTCCAAGCAGGCCCACGTACGGAATTCGAGTGGCTGCGAGCGTCCGCAAATACGATGCGTCCGTAACAAGATGATGGCTCATAACGATTGCAGCATCGAACTGATCAAGTTCCAGTTCTCTGCCAATTTCAGAAGCAGCGATGCAAAGTTTGTGGTCGGCTGATGAGAAGTCGCCATTTTCGATGTACGCAGGGCGATGATCTGACACCGTCACACGCCAACCGAGTTCCGAAATAAGACGCACAACCGGGACTGCATCTATCCCGGCGCCGAGCACCAGGATCCGGGGATATGGCCGCAAAACGCCCAGCAGCAGCCTGCAGGATCGACCGTCGACATCCAGCAGCAGGGATTGTGAGCACTTACTGGAGAGCGCGGCATCGGCGTGCGCACACAGTCGATCGTGGTGCTGCTCAGCGATATCACTCCACACGATATTTCCCTCGCTCACGATCATCGACGAGCCAACGTCAAGATCCGGGACCTCGCTGTCCACAACCGTCGCTGCAACCTGCCAATTCGTGCCTTCGTAAGCGCTGCACATGCTGGCAAATGGTTCGTAGCCATTCTCTCCGCCCAGCCGTTGCAGAAATACTCGAATCATTCCGTCGCAGCCTACGCCAAGGCCCCACAATTCATCTTCATCGGCCCGCAGGTCGTAAGTCACCAGCTGCGGAATTCCGGAATCGGAGACATCTCTTGCGCGCGCCGCCAAGTCGCCTTCGAGGCAGCCACCAGACAGCATGCCCTGGAAGTTGCCGTCATGCGTGATCAGCATCTGTGCACCGGCCTTGCTGTAGGTAGACCCTTCGGTCTCGTAGACACTGGCGAGTACAAGTGGCTGCCCGCTACTCGCCCAGCCTCTGAATGTTTTGCTTAACAGTCTCGCGGTCATGTCAAAGAAGTGCCTGCCACATTGAAGTCAGACTTCGAACATTATGTGCCGGCACAAACCGATCGACATGCGGCAGCATTTTCTTTATGCCGACAGCTTTTGGTTCAAACTGTTCGTAGCGTAACATCGGGTTCAACCAGATCAGCTGTCGGCACGATTTGCTGAGCCGTTTCATCTGAAACTCCAGGTCTGAATCCGCATCTCTCTCCAGTCCATCGCTCAAAAGAATCACAACAGCGTCACGGGCCAGCACTCGCCTGGTCCAGTCGTGGTTGAAGGCGCGCAAACATGCTGCTATGCGAGTACCACCATCCCAGTCCTTTACAATATCGCTTACTTGCTGCAAGGATTCATCCACGTCCTTTGTACCAAGCCAGTGACTGATATTAGTCAGGCGCGTACCAAAAACAAAACTGTGGACCACCGCATCCTGCTGTGTCAGTGCATGTGCGAAATGCAGAAACATGCGCGAGTAACCGCTCATTGAACCGGAAATATCGCAAATCAGAACGAGGTCGGGACTACGTTTGCTTCGCCGCTTTCGTGCAAGCGGAATGAGGTGCCCGCTACCACGCAACATGAGCCGCATTGATCGTCGCAAGTCATAGCGGTCACCCTGCCTGTCTGTGCGAAATCGACGTGTAGGGCGCGGCCTCAGGGGCTGCAAGTCCCGCAACAACAAGGTACGGGCTTCCCGCTGTTCATGGAGCGACATCTGCTCAAAGTCCTTGTTGCGCAAGAGCTCACGATCCGAAAAAGATCCAGACTGATCGAGTTCGATTTCGACATTTTCTGCCGTCGCCGTGTTCTCCTGCGACAACGCATCCAGCAAACGACGAATCGCGCGCTCCCGGTTTTCTTCCGGCTTGCCATCCTCGATGGCAGGCAATAGCAGCGCCATCATGCGTTCAAGTAGTCGCGGGTTTCTGAAATACAAGTGGAACGCCTGGTTGAATACGGGCATATGAGCCGGGTGCTTTACAAGGACTGCACGCAAGGCCCAATACAGGTCATCTCGCCTTTCGATGCCCGCGTGGACAACAGCGATCAGCGCCTCAATGACCTGGCTGGTACCAATCGCCAAACCGGCGCTTCGCAGCGTTCTGGCGAACAGCAGAATGTTGTGAGCCAGCCTGCCATCACTGTGATCGGTCAAGACAGAATCCTCAGGCAGCAGCCTGAATCTCGGCAAGCAATCGTGCAGCCTCGCTGCCCTGGATCCTGGCGATATCATCCTGATACTTGAGCAATGCTCCAAGCGTATCGTTGATGACATCAGGGGTTAATGAAACAACATTCAACTGTGTCAACGCATGCGCCCAGTCCAGCGTCTCGGCCACGCCGGGATGCTTGAACAAGTCCTGATCGCGCAGCTTCTGAACGAACTGCACCAGCTGCTGCGTGAGTTCTTCACTGACATCCGGCGCCTTTAACTGAATGACCCGCTTCTCTGCGGCAAGCCCGGGATAGTCAACCCAGTGATACAGGCAACGCCTCCGTAACGCGTCGTGAACCTCCCGGGTCCGGTTCGACGTTATCACCACGATCGGCGGCGTAGCCGCACGCACGGTACCCATCTCCGGAATGCTGAGTTGAAAGTCTGACAGCAATTCAAGCAAGAATGCTTCGAATGGCTCGTCGGCGCGATCTATTTCATCGATAAGAAGAACCGGCGCGCCCAGCTCCGTTTCACGGAGCGCCTCCAGCAACGGCCTTTCCACAAGATAATCCGCACCGTAAAGTTCGCCACCGATTTTTGCGGCCCGACCTTCGGACTCTGCCAGCCGGATCGCAACCATTTGCTTCGGGTAGTTCCATTCATAGGCCGCGCTGGCCAGATCAAGCCCCTCATAGCATTGCAGGCGAATCAGTTTACGATGCAGGCCCGAAGCCAGGACCTTCGCAACTTCAGTCTTGCCAACACCGGCTTCACCCTCCAGCAAAATGGGTCGCCCCATTGCCAGGGCCAGGTAGATTACAGTGGCGAGATCGCGCCCGGCGACGTAGTCACCAGCGGCCAGCAGCTCTTCGGTGGCATCGATGTCGACAGGAAGCTGCCCTGGTCGGGAAACGTCAGCCACCCGCAGCAGTTACGGCACGCCTCGCCATAACCATTACGAGGTGCGCCCGGTACTCGGGACTGGCGTGGATATCGCCGTTAAGCTCTGTCGCGTCGATGGTCAGGCCATCAAGTGCCGATGCTGAGAAATCGGCCTGCAAAGCATCTTCAAGTGCGCTCGCACGAAATGCGCATGCGCCCGCGCCAGTGACCGCAACACGGATTCCACTCCCGGTATCTGCCACAAAAACGCCAGCCACAGCATAACGTGACGCAGGATTTGGAAACTTTGCATAGGCTGCGTTTTTGGGCTTCGGAAAACTGATCGATTGCAATATTTCATTCTCGCCAAGTGCAGTCTCAAACATCGCTTCAAAAAACTCATCGGCAGCGATCTCTCGCTTGTCAGTGGCGATCGTGGCACCCAGGCCCAACACCGCGGCAGGATAATCTGCCGCCGGGTCACTATTCGACACAGATCCGCCCAACGTGCCCCGATTCCTGACCTGCGCATCACCAATCGTGTTGGCAAGGTCGGCAAGGGCCGGAATCCCTGCTTTGACGACATCGCTTGCAGCAACATCTGCATGCGTAACCATGGCACCAATAACGATTGCGTCTCCGTCATCACTGATGGTCGTCAGTCCATCGATACCGCTCAAGTCCACCAGGTCCGACGGCTGTGCCAGGCGCATTTTCATCGTGGGCAACAAGGTCATGCCGCCGGCAAGAATCTTTGCCTCTTCGTTGCCTTCCAGGATCTGCCTGGCCTCGTCAATCGAGGTCGGGCGATGATAATTAAATTCGTACATAACTAATCCTTTTGCACCATTGTGGGTTTACGCACGGGCGGACTGGATGGCCTGCCAGACGCGTTCCGGCGTGGCAGGAATTGGAATGTCATCGATGTTGAATTCTTCGAGTGCGTTTAGTACGGCGTTAATCACGGCAGGTGTCGCGCCGATGGCGCCGGCTTCACCGCAACCTTTGACGCCGAGGACGTTGTGTTTGCACAAGGTCACATTCGTGGACACTTCGAAATTCGGCAGCTGATCCGCCTTCGGCAAACAATAGTCGAGAAGCGAGCCAGTCAGTAACTGTCCGGAATCCGGGTCGTATACGCACTGTTCGTAAAGTGCCTGGCCGATGCCCTGTGTCACCCCACCATGCACCTGACCCTCGACGATCATCGGATTGATAATGCGGCCAAAATCGTCCGCCGCCACGAACCGAACGACGGTAACAACACCGGTGTCGGGATCGATTTCGACCTCACATATATGGCACCCGGACGGAAACGTGAAATTCTTCGGGTCATAAAACACTGTTTCCTCAAGGCCTGGCTCCAGTTCTTCCAGCGGGTAGTTGTGCGGTACGTATGCCGCCATCGCGACATCACTAAACGCGACCGACTTGTCCGTGCCCGTCACTTTCAGCTGACCACCTTCGAATTCGATATCGGCTTCGGACGCCTCCAGCAAATGTGCCGCAATTTTTTTCGCCTTGGTCCTTATTTTTTCAAGCGCGCCCATCAAGGCCATACCGCCAACCGCCAGTGAACGTGAACCATAAGTACCCATACCGAACGGGATCTTGGCGGTATCGCCATGAACCACATCGACGCTGTCAAAATCGACACCAAGCGACTCCGTCACGAGTTGCGCGAATGTTGTTTCATGGCCCTGACCGTGGCTGTGTGAGCCCGTTAGTACGGTTACCGAGCCGGTGGGATTGACGCGGATAGTGCCCGATTCGTAAAGGCCGGCCCGGGCACCCAGTGCACCGGCGACGTTCGACGGCGCAAGGCCACATGCTTCGATATAGGTAGACATGCCGATACCGCGGAGCTTGCCGGACTTCGCGGATTCCGCTCGCCGGCCCGCAAAACTTTCGTATTGCGATGCTTCCAATGCCTGGTTCAGGATTGCCTCGTAGTCACCGTTGTCGTATTCCAGCGCAACCGGCGTCTGGTAAGGAAAGTCGTCCGGCGATATGAAATTTCGCCGGCGAATTTCTACCGGGTCCAGTCCGGTAACCTTCGCTGCACGGTCGACCAGTCGCTCCAGCACATAGCTTGCCTCGGGACGTCCGGCACCACGGTAAGCATCGACCGGCACTGTGTGAGTGAACATCGCTTTTACATTGCAATGAACCGCCGGCGTCTTGTAAACACCGGCCAGCAAAGTCGCGTACAGGATGGTAGGAATGGCCGGCGCAAAAGTGGAAAGATACGCGCCCATATTGGCACGTGTATCGACACGCAGCGCAAGGAACTCGCCTTTTTCATTCATCGCCATTTCAGCATGTGTTACGTGGTCACGCCCGTGAGCATCGCTCATGAACGACTCGCTTCGTTCGGCTGTCCACTTGACCGGGCGTTTCAGGCGCTTCGAGGCCCAGATAACGATCGCCTCTTCCGCGTAATGAAAAATCTTTGAGCCAAAACCTCCACCGACATCCGGCGAGATGACCCGCAATTTGTGCTCCGGGATACCGAAAACAAACGCACCCATCAGCATGCGGATGACATGTGGATTCTGGCTGGTGGTATACAAGGTGTAGTCGTCATTGCCTGCGTCGTAGTCGCCGATGGCTGCACGCGGCTCCATTGCATTGGGAATGAGCCGGTTGTTTATGACATCTATGCTGGCTACGTGGGCTGCCTTGCTGAACGCCTCTTCAACTGCGGCGCCATCACCCAACTCCCAGTCGTAGCAGACATTGCCCGGTGCTTCATCCCACACCTGCGTCGCGCCGTCAGCGTCTGCGGACTCAATGCTCGTTACAGACGGAAGATCTTCGTAATCGATGTCTACAAGTTCTGCAGCGTCCTTTGCAATTGCACGAGACTCTGCTATTACGACGGCAACCTGATCGCCAACGTGGCGCGCCGTATCGGCAACCAGTGGCGGATGAACGGGCTCAGCCATTGGCGTTCCGTCTTTGCTGGTGATGCCCCATCCGCATGGCAATCCGCCAACGCCATCGGCCGCCATATCGGTACCGGTGAATACGGCAACGACACCTGCAATGGATTGAGCCGCATCGCTGCTAATGGACTTGATGTTCGCATGCGCATGCGGCGAACGAATGATATAAGCGTAAAGCTGGCGCGGGCGATTAATATCATCGGTGTAGTTCCCCGCGCCGGTAATGAAACGATGATCTTCTTTGCGCCGTACTGCAGCACCAATTCCGTTCTCAGTCATTCCCGTATCCTCGTTCGCGTTTTCCGCCCTTGTTTTCGACGATGTCGCCGTTGATCAGGACCTCATCGATTCCGCGCCAGCCTTAATGGCGCGTACTATGTTCTGGTAACCAGTACAACGGCATAAATTTCCTTCCAGCCATTCCCTGATTTCCTGTTCGCTCGGATCCGGGTTTTGTTTGACCAGATCGAGCGCGCTCATGATCATTCCCGGCGTGCAATAGCCGCACTGCAGGCCATGGTGCTCGCGAAAGGCTGCCTGCATCGGATGCAGAGTACCGTCCGATGCAGCAACCCCTTCAATGGTCTCTACGTTCGCGCCCTCTGCCTGCACCGCAAGCAATGTGCAGCTCTTGATCGAGCGGCCGTCCAGATGCACGACACAGGCGCCACACTGGCTGGTGTCGCAACCGACATGGGTGCCGGTGCGGCCAAGGTTTTCCCGGATCATCTCGACGAGCAGGGTGCGCGGACTGATGTCTGCGCTGACAGACTCACCATTGAGGACGAACGACACAGTCAGGGACATGGCAACTTTCCTTCTAACTTGTTGTATTTATTAGTCGTCGCGTGTAGCAACCGACCCAAGCTCTGGCGCCCTCTGCAGCGCGAGCTTTTCTTGTTCTTTCAGCGTAGCAGAAACCACCCTGCCAGTAACAGCAGCGCCGCAGCCGCGGCTACAAGCCAGGCCCTCGATCGAGGCGAAGTGGCCGCTGCAGAGCCATCGTCGATCTTCACAGCAGCCGGATCCAGCTCGCTGGAAAACGCACCGAAAAACTCATCCGCTACTTTCCTGGTTGCGCCGAGAACCAGTCGCGAACCCACTTGGGCCAGTTTGCCACCGACTTTGAAATCCGCTTCGTAGCTGAGCAATGTTCCGCCGTCGCGCTCCACCAGCTTCACTTTGGCGGTGCCTCGGCCAAATCCGGCCGCCCCCGCCTTGCCTTCGCCGGCGAGCGTATAACTTTCGGGTGGATTGAGATCCTGCAACGATATTCGGGTATTGAATTTTGCTTTGACCGGGCCGATAGCGGCCGTCACTTTTGCCTTGAATTCGGTATCACTCTCTTTCTCGAGCGACTCGCAGCCCGGTATGCATCGCTTGAGCACATCGGGATCTATCAACGCCTCCCAGACCGTTTCCCGTGCACTCCTGATCTGGTATTCCCCTCTGATTTCCACCGGTTCCATGCTCCTTGTTTGCCCAGCCCAATATACCACCCGATATCGCATAGTCCGATAAGCAAATGAACTGAATCTGCGAGCTTGAAACCGCCATGCTGAACCCTATATCGAGACTTCGGTGGCCATTTGGGCCTCTCGAACAGAATTTCTTGATGGAGAAATGATATGTCTGAACAGAACGCCCAACCCGTTGAAGTCACCGGGCAGAACTTCGACTCCGAAGTGCTGAACGCAGACCATCCGGTACTGGTCGACTTCTGGGCTGAATGGTGTGGCCCATGCCGTACACTGGGACCCGTAATCGAGTCGCTGGCCGGCCATTACGACGGGAAGGTGAGCATCGCCAAGGTCGACGTTGACAGCAATCAGCAGCTTGCCATGAAATTCGGTATTCGCTCGATTCCGACGGTCATGCTTTTTGACAACGGCCAGGTAGTGGCGAATTTCGTCGGTGTCCGTCCTCGTGGTGACTACGAGCAGGCGATTGACGATGTACTGAAAACCAGTACCGCGTAGCGCTAGGTCATTCCTGCCAATTCAACGGCCTCAACTATTTCCTGATGCAGGCCGGGCGCCATCAGGTGTACCCCGGCAATGCCGTTGATTTCCCTGGCCTGCTGGATCAGTTCAGCGCAGATGCCAATGCCCTCGGCGCGTGGATCCCTCGCGGCTTCCATGCGCCGAATAATGCCTTCGGGCATGATGGTTCCGTACAGCTTGTCGCGCATCCAGGTGGCCGATTTTGCCGAACGCAGCGGGCCGAGGCCCACCAAAAAAAATAGCTTTTCGGTCAGCCCATGATCGGCAAGTCGTTGCATATACCGCCCCAGCACATCCATATCAAAGCAGTACTGCGTCTGAATAAAACGTGCACCTGCTGCCACCTTGGCCTGCAGGGCATCAGGCTCCCAATCTGTCGCCGGATCGCGCGGTAAATCCGCCGCTCCGGGAAAGAAACGCGGTGCAGATGAGAGTTCACTTCCGGACGATGTCTTGCCCTCGGCAGTCATTGATCGCAGAGCTGCAATCAACGATCGGGTATCGAAATCGAAAACACTTTTGGCGTCAGGCTCATCGCCAGCATCAACACTGTCACCCGATAGCACCAGGACATTGCTGATACCGAATGCTGCAGCGCCCAAACAGTCACTTTGAATAGCGATTCTGTTTCTGTCGCGGCAGGTCGCTTGCATTATGGGCTCTATACCCATTTGCTTCAGATGAATTGAGGCGGCGAGACTGGACATACGTATTCTTGCCCCCGCACCATCGGTCAGGTTGACTGCCAACACCGCCGGCTTCAATGTTTTTGCGGCAATCGTAAGCGAATCGAAATCTGCACCCCGGGGTGGCGTAAGTTCGGCCGTAACAGCGAAGTGGCCGGATTCAAGACTTTTTCGTAGAGGGTTGGGCATCACATACCTGTTTTAGCAGCCCGGCCGGACTGACGCAATCAAACTTCCAGTGCATCGCGAACGGCTTTGTTAAATTCATTCGGCCTTTCAAACATCATGTTATGGCCGGCGTCCCGAATGACGACGTATTTTGCGCCGTCCAGGCTAGCGGCCAGTTTCCTGGCTGCCTTTGCCGGTGTCATTTTGTCCTTGTCGGCGACGATGACGGTAACGGGCACCGTCAGCTTCCCGAAATTCTTCGGCGCACCCCCATACTCGTTGCAGGCATTCAGATCAGCGTACAGAACGCCCTCGTCTGCCGACTCAAGCAAGCGCCGGGCTGTACCGGTCATCCAGCTACCAGGTGATGGGTGTCCACCGATGTGTGAGGCGGACGCGTGGCACCAGGAATCGACCAGTTCGATAGCCAAAGGGTCGTTTTCTTTTGCCGCGCTGAGCAATTCCGGGTGCACGGCCATGCTGCCGGCCACACCGGCCAATATGACGCCATCGCAGCGTGCCGGGTAGCTTGCGGCAAAGTGAATTGCCACCAGCGCACCCAGTGAATGACCGAGAATGACGGCACTCGACTGGCCGGCTGAGGTAAGGAAAGCGTCCAGCCAGTCAGATAATCCTCCGACGTCGGCCAGTGGTCGGCCTTGCGAACGTCCATGGCCCGGCAGATCGACGCTGAAAACATTGATGCCACGATGGGCCAGGAATCGGTTTTGCAGCGCCCAGACCGTGTGATTCATGCCGGATCCGTGAATCAATACCAGCGCCTTTTGCCCGGCTCGATGTTTGCGTCCGCCATCCGATACGAATACGTCCCGGCCATCAACCTCAAAAATCATTTCTGTGAAATCGCAATCGCGCGGCCCAGGTCATCGATGATGTCGCCGGCATCCTCGATGCCCACTGAAAGCCGGATCATGTCCTCACCGATGCCTGCTGTTTTCAGGTCGGCATCCGACATTTGCTGATGGGTTGTGCTGGCCGGGTGCAATACCAGTGTTTTCGCATCGCCCACATTGGCAAGATGAGATGCCAGCTCGCAGGCCTCAATGAATTTTGCACCGGCCGCCCGGCCCCCATGCAATCCAAAACTGATAACCGATCCTGCCCCATCAGGTAGCAACTTCTTCGCAAGCTCGTGATCAGGATGCTCCGGCAAGTCGGGGTGGGTCACCCAATCGACGCTACCTGAGCTGGTCAGGAACTCCAGTACCTTGTGAGTATTCGCGATGTGTCGGTCCATGCGCAAGGACAGGGTCTCGATACCCTGCAATATATAGAATGCATTCTGTGGACTGAGACAGCCGCCGAAATCACGCAGGCCCTCCGTGCGGGCACGCACCGCCAGGGCTTGCACACCAAATTCCTCGGTATAGCGAATGCCGTGGTATGCGTCATAGGGCTCGCTGAGAGTAGGAAAGAGGCCGCTGTCGTCCCAATCAAAATTACCACCATCGACCAGCCCACCGCCGATCGCCAGGCCATGGCCACCCAGCCATTTGGTCAACGAGTGCACGATAATATTCGCGCCATGATCGAAGGGTCTGCACAGGTAAGGTGTCGCAAACGTACTGTCAACCATTAGCGGTATTCTGGCATCATGTGCGACTTGCGCCAGTGCGGGAATGTTCGCAACCTCGAGGCCGGGGTTGCCGAGAATCTCTGTGTGAATCAAGCGCGTGTTCGGTTGAATCGCATCGCGAAATGCGTCCATGTCTCTCGCATCGACAAACGTAGTTTTGATCCCGAAGCGTGGCAATGTATGCGCCAGCAGGTTGATGCTGCCTCCATAAAGCGATCGAGATGCCACAATATGATCGCCCTGGCTCAGCAGACTCGTGATGCCAATATGAAAAGCAGCGTGACCTGACGCTGTCGCTACCGCTGCCACACCGCCCTCCAGCGCGGCGAGGCGCTCCTCTAGCACGGCAACCGTAGGGTTCGAAATGCGGGAATATATGTAACCCGGAATCTCCAGGTTAAACAGCGAAGCCGCATGCTCGCTGCTCTGGAAATTATAGGAAGTCGTCTGGTAAATCGGTACGGCGCGGGCACCGGATGCCGAATCCGGCTGAGTGCCGCCGTGTACGGACAGCGTGTCGAATTTTGGGAGTTTTGGATCCACAGCGGGGTCTCATGCGGTGATTGGTGCTGCTTACGATGGTTGATCGGAAAGACCAATGCAAGTCGTGTACCGCATCGCGGCTTCCAGCCGCGATTGCCAGACGAAACTACTTCATTACCGGCATCGAGAATTCTGCACCTGCTCGAATACCAGTCGGCCATCGCGACGTGACCGTTTTCAAACGTGTGTAAAATCTCACACCTTCCATGCCGTAGATAGACATGTCGCCAAACAAGCTGCGTTTCCAGCCACCGAAACTGTGAAACGCCAGCGGCACAGGAATCGGAACGTTTATTCCAACCATGCCAACTTCGATGCCGGCCGCAAAATCCCGTGCGGTGTCGCCGTCCCGCGTGAAAATCGCGGTGCCGTTTCCATACTCATGATCGTTGATCAATTTAACTGCCTGATCGAAGGTATCGACGCGAGTCACCGTTAATACCGGGCCGAAGATCTCTTCTTTATAAACGCGCATCCCGGCGGTCGCTTTATCGAACAACGTTGGTCCCAGGAAGTACCCGGGGGATTTTGTTATCTCATGTGAACGGCCATCAACCAGCAGTTCCGCCCCCTCTTCTTCACCCAGGTCGATGTAGGATCGAACCTTGTCGCGATGCTCGGCCGTAATCAACGGCCCCATGTCATTGTTGTTGTCCGTTCCCGGCCCGATCTTCAGTGCGGCGATCCTCGGTAGCAGCTTCTCCAGCAATGGTTCAGCCGAATCACCGACTGTGACCACGGCTGAAATCGCCATGCAGCGCTCACCGGCAGAACCGTATCCGGCGCCAACCAGCGCGTCGGCTGTCTGGTCCATATCGGCGTCAGGCATGACGACGAGATGATTCTTGGCACCGCCCAGCGCCTGTACGCGCTTGCCGTTTGCTGACGCAGTTTTGTACACGTGCTCAGCAACCGGCGTGGAACCAACAAAACTCACTGCGGCGACACGATCGTCACCCAGCAACGAATTGACGGCCACGTGATCGCCCTGCACGACGTTGAATACACCATCCGGCAAACCGGCTTCCTTGAGCAACTCCGCCCACTTGACGGAAATGCTGGGATCTTTTTCGGAGGGCTTCAGGATAAAGGTATTGCCGCAGGCGATGGATATGGGAAACATCCACAACGGCACCATAGCCGGAAAATTGAACGGCGTGATACCAACGCAGACGCCGAGCGCCTGCCGCATTGAGTAGGTGTCGACGCCTGTACCAACCTGGTCGCTGTATTCACCTTTGATCAGCTGCGGAATGCCGCAGGCAAACTCGACAACCTCAAGCCCACGCTGAATGGAGCCATCTGCATCGTGCAGGACCTTGCCGTGTTCCTGGGTTAGCAAAGCGGCAATCTCGGCGCGATCGCGCTCGATCAGCTCTCGCAGCCTGAACATGACATTTGCTCGCTTCAATACCGGCGTACGAGACCAGGCCGGAAACGCTGCTTTCGCTGCCGCGACTGCTGCGTCTACATCGGATTCACTCGACATCGCCACGGATGCGCATTGTTGCCCGGTCGCCGAGTCAAAGACTTCAAGCGAACGCCCGGAGGACGTTTCCACGGGCCTGCCATCGACCCAGTTTGTAACGTTTCTGATTGCATTAATTGCTGCCGCTTTCTCGGCCATTGGCTTATGTCCTGATTGAGTAGATTGAATCGTTCAAGTTCACTGTTCGTTACTGCGCACGCAGCGCCGCTTTCACGGTATCCACCATCGTATCGATATGTTCTTTTTCGATAATGAGCGGTGGCGAGAATGCGAGCGTATCACCGGTTGTGCGGATGATCAGGCCGTTGTCATAGCACTCCCGGAACACCTGCATCGCACGAGCGGTTGGCTGACCCTCGATGCCCTGCAACTCTACCGCGCCAATCAGGCCGATATTGCGAACGTCAATAACATTCGGTTCGCCTTTGAGGCTGTGAAGCGCATCCTCAAAATATCCCTCCAGGGAGCGTGCCCGTTCGAACAGACCTTCTTCGGTGTAGACGTCAAGTGTTGCACAGCCTGCAGCGGCAGCCAGCGGGTGGCCCGAGTAGGTGTATCCATGGAATAACTCGATTGCACCGTCCGGTCCGGTCATATAGGTGTCATAGATTTCGCTCTTTGCCAGAACCGCACCCATCGGCACTGTGCCGCTTGTCAGTCCTTTAGCCGTCGTCATCAGGTCAGGCGTGACGTCAAAGCGTGACGAAGCAAATGTATCGCCGACACGCCCGAATGCACAAATCACCTCATCAAAGATAAGGAGAATGCCATGTTTGTCACAAATCTCCCTGAGTTTTTTCAGGTAACCCTTCGGTGGAATAAGCACACCGGCCGAACCGGCAACGGGCTCCACGATAACGGCTGCAATGGTCGACGCATCATGCAAAGCGATGATGTTCTCGAGCTCATCTGCGAAATGAGCTCCCCACTCCGGCAAGCCACGCGTAAACGCATTGTGTTCCAGGTCGTGCGTATGCGGAAGATGATCGACACCCGGCAACATCGCGCCAAACATTTTTCGATTCGGCGAAAGACCGCCGACGGAGATGCCGCCAAAACCAACACCGTGATAGCCCTTTTCACGGCCGATGAAGCGGATTCTCTCACCCTGGCCACGAATTCGGTGATAACCGAGCGCAATCTTGAGAGCCGTATCGACCGCCTCGGATCCGGAGTTGACGAAAAAAGCATAATCGAGCCCGTCCGGAGCCATGTCGGTCAGCTTGTTGGCCATCTCGAACGCCTTGGGATGACCAAGCTGGAATGCCATTGAGTAGTCAAGCGTCTCCGCCTGCTTCTGAATTGCTTCGACAATCTTCGGATGACAATGGCCCGCGTTGCAGCACCACAAGCCTGCGACCATATCCAATAACTGCTTACCTTCGTTCGTATAACAGTACATTCCTGCCGCACGATCGATAATGCGCGGGTTTTCCTTGAAGTAGCGATTGCCGGTAAATGGCATCCAGTAGGACTGCAAGTCAGGCAGGTCCGCATGCAGTTGTCGTACGGTATTGTCAGTCATCACTTCTCTCCGAAGCTCGTTTGTTTGTTTACAGAATTTCTTTCAAACGAAAATACAACATCCCCAGTGCTAAAGCGGGGTTGGCGAATAATTTTCCGCCGGGAATTTTCCAATGATGTATTTTTGCGAACACATCGAATTTCTCACTGTCGCCGCTTATAACTTCTGCCATTACCTGGCCGGCGATGTGGGTCGGCGCTACGCCGTGACCTGAATACCCCTGAGCATAGTAGGTATTTCCTTTGACGCGACCGAATTGCGGAATTCGATTCATGCTGATGGCAATGTTGCCGCCCCATTCGTAATCAATATTCGCATTCTTCAATTGCGGAAATGCCCTGATCATCTTTGGTCGCAGTGTGGCCGAAATACTTTTTGGATCCCGACCCGAGTAATTGCAGAGCCCGCCGAACAGCATGCGTTTGTCAGCCGACAAGCGAAAATAGTCCAGACCGACGCGTTGGTCGCAACAAGCCATATCCTTCGGCAATAGCTCGGACGCCATGTCATCGGACAATGGTTCGGTCGCAATGACGTAACTACCAGCTGGTATGACGGCAGATGACACTTTCGGTGCAGCCTTGCCGAGGTAAGCGTTGCCGGCAAGCACTATCTTTGATGCGTTTATGGCGCCGCTGTCCGTTTCAATGCGCGGTTTATCGCCGTGACGGATCTTGCTGACTCGTGACTGCTCGAATATCTGCACACCGAGGTCTTGCACCGCACGCGCCTCTCCCAGGCACAAATTCAGCGGATGCAGGTGGCCGTTCGCTTCATTGATCAACCCTGCGATGTAGCGATCGGAACCGATAACGGAGCTCATTTCCTGTTGCGGCACAAACGTCATCTTGTGCGGATAATTCAATTGCTGTTTGCGAGCAATTTCGGAATGGAAATAGTCAATGTCGCGCTGATCCATTGCCAGGTCGAGGTAACCGAACTTCAAGTCGCAATCGATCTTGTATTGGTCAATGATTCTTAAGACAACATTCCGGCATTCTATGCCCATTTGATACGCTACATGTGCCGCCTGAAGTCCAAGCCGTTTCTCTATTTTTTCGATCTCGACCATGCCATCAATGAGTTGCCCGCCATTGCGGCCACTCGCACCCCAGCCAACCTGGTTTGCCTCGACCACCGCGACCTTGTAACCACGCTCAGCCAGATGCAGCGCACTGGACAAGCCTGTAAATCCGGCGCCCACAACAACCACGTCCACGGTGTGCTCACCCTGGAGGCTGGGATAATCTGTATGCGCGTTGGTGGTTGCGGCGTAGTAGGACGAAGTGTGTTCGGTGTTTGAGGTCATAGCCGATCAGGGTACTCTTGCCAAGAGTGGTTAACAATATTTAAACAGACAGAATTAACTGACTGATTTTATTGATTTCCTGTCGATTTTCGTTAATGATATTTAACAATTCAACATTGGAACCCCGCCATGGACAAATTAGGCCCGCGACTGAAAACCCTGCGCTCCCACCAGGGCCTATCGCAACGCAAACTCGCCTCCATATCCGGCGTGTCAAATGCCACTATTTCGCTGATCGAACATGGCCGTACCGATCCATCGATGGGTATGCTGAAACGCATACTCGATGCAATGGGCGTTTCCTTTGCCGAGTTCTTTTCAGCCGATGATCGCCAGGCCAGTAAATATTTCTACGCTAAAGATGAACTGTCTGAAATCAGCAGCGGCCCGATCTCCTATCTACAAATCGGTAGCGATCTCCGCGACATCCAGTTACAGATTCTGTATGAACGATACCAGCCTGGTGCCGACACGGGCCAGTCGATGCTGAGTCATAACTCGGAAGAAGGCGGCATCATTTTGAGTGGCCGGCTTGAGCTGACCGTTGGTGAACAAGTGAGAACTCTCTCGGCCGGTGATGCTTATTTGTTTAACAGTCGCATCCCGCATCGTTTTCGCAATACCGGTAGCGAAGAATGCGTGCTGGTGTCCGCATGCACGCCACCTTCATTTTGATTCTAATCGCCCATTCGTTATCGCGCCTGGAAGGCGCTCCTACGGGTTGCTGAAAAGATTCGTAGGAGCGCCTTCCATGCGCGATTGCTTTTAGCCGGATGCGCGCGACGCAAACAAGCACAACATCTCAATGGCGATATGTGATCCGGCAAGCGCGGTTATCTCGCTAACATCGTAAGCAGGCGCGACCTCAACCACATCGGCACCGATGATATTGAGACCACGCAAACCACGAAGAATAGCCATCGCCTGATACGTGGTCAGACCACCGCAGACGGGCGTGCCTGTACCCGGTGCGTAACTGGGATCGAGACAGTCTATATCGAAAGTAACGTACACGGGTTTGTCGCCAATCTTTTTCTTAACTTCGGCAACGACCGCATCGACGCCATGCTGTTGCACCCACGGCCCGTCAAGAACATTAAACCCCATCGTGTCCGGGTTGTGCGTGCGAAGACCAACCTGGACCGACGTGGCGGGATCAACGATGCCTTGTTTCGCCGCGTGATAAAACATGGTGCCGTGATCGATGCGGCCATCCTCGTCTGCCCAGGTATCGCTGTGGGCATCGAAGTGCAGTAAAGACAACGGGCCACCGTGTTTCTTCACGTGCGCCTTTAGCAAAGGATAGGTAATGAAATGATCACCACCGAGCGTCAATAATGCGGGCCCCTGGTCGATGATGCTCGACGCATGCGCCTCAACCTCGTCCGGCACCTTGTCCGGGTAACCCCAGTCGAAGAGACAGTCTCCGTAGTCGATGACCGCCAGTTTGTCGAGCGGATCAAACTCCATGCCGTATGGCCGTTCCCATGCCATCGTGGCCGATGCCGCTCGAATTGCTCTGGGCCCGAGACGCGCCCCGGATCGATTCGTCGTTGCCGTGTCGAACGGCACCCCGGTAACCACGACATCGACGCCCTCCAGATCCCTGGAGTAATTGCGGCGCAGGAATGAAAGCGCACCCGAAAAGCTCGGCTCAGCCCGGGTTCCATAAAGATCATCTCTCGTAAATGCACTATCGTTGGATGGCTTTCGCATCATCTTCTCTCTTTAGGAAATCTCCGCCTGAGTGAGGTCAAGACTCTTCCAGGTTTTTTCGATCATCTCATCGGCTTCCTCGTGCGAAAGTGTCAGTGGTGGCGCAGTAACAATGGCGTCGCCAACGGCCCTTAGTACCAATCCACTGTCAACCAGGAAATCGCGGCAAATAGTGCCGACACCTCTGTCGCTGTCGAATTTTTCGATCGGACCTTTATTCGCGACCAACTCGAACGCCCCCATCATGCCAACCATTCGCGTTTCACCGACCAGCGGGTGCTCGGACAACGAATGCCAGCGCTCCTGCAGGTACGGCCCGATATCATTCTTGACACGCTCCACCAGTTTCTCACGCTGCAGGATGCGTATGTTTTCGATCGCCACTGCACAGGACGCGGGATGACCCGAGTAGGTGTAGCCGTGATAAAACTCGCCCCCTTTGTCGATCAATACATCGGAGACGCGATCGCCGACCATAACGCCGCCAAGCGGCAGGTAGCCGGACGTTACACCCTTGGCGAACGTCATCAGGTCCGGCTTCACGTTGTAGTAATCAGCACCGAACCATTCGCCCAGGCGACCGAAACCGCAGATCACTTCATCCGTCACCAGCAGGATGCCGTGTTCGTCGCAGATGCGCTGAATTTCCGGCCAATAGGTATCGGGCGGCACGATCACACCACCCGCACCCTGTACGGGTTCACCAACGAAGGCCGCTACTTTATCGGCACCAAGTTCATCTATTTTGTCTTCAAGCGCACGCGCCGTTTGCAGGCCAAACTCGTCCGGCGACAGCGTCATGTCGCTGCCAAACCAGTACGGTTGCGCGATATGTTCTATCCCCGGTACGGGCGCCCCGCCCTGCGCGCGTTGCGCTTTCATGCCGCCGAGACTCGTTCCGGCAATGGTTGAGCCGTGATACGCGTTTTCCCTGGCGATGATCACCTGCCGGTCCGGCTGGTCCATGAGTTCCCAGTAACGTCGCACCATGCGGATCATCGTGTCGATGGATTCGGAACCGGAGCCCGTATAAAAAACGCGGTTGAATTGCGGGGGCGTGACTTCCTGCAGTAGTTGCGAGAGCTCGATAGACGGTGGGTGCGCACACTGGAAAAAGCTGTTGTAGTACGGCAATTCCTTCAACTGTGCTGTTGCGGCATCAACCAGTTCGTCGCGACCGTAACCTGCGTTTACGCACCAGAGGCCTGACATGCCGTCGAGAATCTTGTTGCCGTCGGAATCGTAAATGTAAACACCATCCGCTTTCGTGATGATTCGGCTACGCTTCTCGCCCAGCTCTTTGTGATCTGTAAACGGATGAAGATAGTGGTCCCGATCCAGGTCTTTCCACTCTTCGGTCGATCGATTTTCTACTACAGCCATTCTCGTCACCTGTACAAATTAAACATTGAACATCAGAACGTCGCGCTCCCACGGAGTCACTATCCCCTGAAATTCACGGTACTCATGTTCCTTCAGTGCGCAATACAGCGTGACGAATTCGTCGCCAAGCATTTCCCGCATTGCCTTGCTGCCTTGCATTGCATCGATAGCCGAGTACATGTGCTTGTGCAAGCCGTACGGCAGATCGTATGCCGATCCTTCTATGGCATCGCGGGGCTGCAGTTTTTCAACCATGCCAAGGTAGCCGCAGGCCAGGGTCGCTGCGATGGCAAGGTGCGGATTGACGTCGGATCCCGCAAGGCGGTTTTCGACCCGCCGCGCTGCAGGCTCGGCGTCCGGCGCCCGCAACCCCACCGTTCGGTTATCGATCGCCCATTCGAGATTCACCGGCGACGACCAGTAGCTTAGAAAACGACGGTACGAATTGGCATATGGCGCGAAGATCAGCAAAGCCTCCATAATGTACTTCTGCAAACCACCGATATACCAATAAAACAGTTCGCTGGCACTGCCGTCCTCGTTGGAGAAAATATTATTGCCGCTCTCGTCCAGCATGCTTTGATGAATGTGCATTGCACTGCCGGCCTCGTCGGCGATTGGTCTTGCCAGGAAGGTTGCGTGCATTTCATGTTTAATTGCCGCTTCTTTTACCGTTCGCTTGAATAGCATGACCTGGTCGGCAAGTTTGACCGCATCGCCATGCAGGAAATTGATCTCGAATTGTGCCGGGCCCATTTCCTGCGACAAGGTATCGATCCGGATGTCCTGTGCTTCGCAGTATGCATACACCTGATTGATGAACGGATCGAAGTCGTTCATCGTGTCAATGCTAAATGGTTGATTGGCGCCCTCAGTTCTGCCAAGCCTGCCCTCTGGTGGTTCAACTTCCTCGTTCGCATCCGAGTATGGATTAATGAGGTAGAACTCAGCCTCGGGTGCAACCACGGGCGTCCATCCTTTGGCCGCATAAAAACCCAGTACTCTCTTCAGTACCTGCCTCGGTGATGTCGGAATGGACGAACCATCTTTTTTGTAACAATCCAGAAAAACTGAAGCAGCAGGATCTACCGCCCATGGAACGACACGCAATGTTGACGGATCCGGAACCAGCAGCATGTCCCGGTCTTCGACATTGTTTTTATCAGTGACATAGTCGCCCGAGATCGTTTGCTGGAAAATGCCTTCCGGCAACTTCAGTTCTCCTCCGCCGAGCTTGTCTGCAGGTATCAGCTTGCCACGTGCAACACCGGCCATGTCCGGCACAAATGCTTCCACGTCTTCAATCTGTCGTTCTACCAGCCAGCTTGTTATGTCGTCTTCATTACTCACGTCACACCTGTCTTTGGGCTGCGCGCTCACGGCATGCGTCACCAAAAGCCTGAAAAATCTTCATCGAAAATTCGCTTTTGGTCATCTGCCATTCCGGGTGCCACTGTACAGCAAGCGCGAACGCCTTCGCGTCGTCCACGCGGAAGCCCTCGATCAGACCGTCATTGGCCACCGCCTCAACACTGACGCCGTCAGCCAGCTTTGCGACTGCCTGCGAGTGCAATGAATTGACCATGACAACGTCCTGACCTGCCAGCTTTCTGAGCATTCCGCCTTCAACCAGCGTTACTTCATGCGACGGCTCATATTGCTCCTCAAGCGAGACATCCGGGTCTTCTTTGTGGTTATCGTAGCCTGGCACCTCATGCACCAGCTGATGCAGGGTTCCGCCCAGAGCGACATTCAATTCCTGGAAGCCGCGGCATACAGCCAACAGCGGCACACCGGCTTCCAGTACTTTTGCGATCAACGGCAACACTGTCTGATCGCGCTCCGGATCGTGCCAGGTGCCGGGCTTGCTGGGCTCGCCACCATAGTGGTGCGGTTCAACATTCGATGGACTGCCGGTGAAAAAGAAGCCGTCAAGTTGCCGGATGGCGTGGTCCAGATCGATACTATCGCCCAGGGAAGGAAGGATGATTGGCAACGCATCAGCGCCATCACGAATAGCAGTAATGTATTTTTCGCCAACCAGGTGAACGGGATGCGGCTCGACTACCCTGCGGTCGGCAGCGATGCCTATGACGGGCTTTGCACACATACAATACTCAAGTCCGGAAACGCGCAAGCATACTGGATGGCCGATCGTGCTGTATATGGCGATTTCACGATCTGGCATCGGCGGATGGTATGGCCAGTGTCTGCCGAAAGACGTTATTCTTCGCTGAATTACATAGAGCGCCTGACATGATGAAACTTTACGGCTATTACAGAAGCAGTGCGTCTTACCGTATTCGCATTGTTCTGAATTTCAAAGGTATCGACTGGGAGTACATAGCAGTCGGGCTTGACAAGGGGCAGCAGTTCGAAGACGAGCATATTGACCGCAACCCGATGAAACTGGTGCCGGTACTGGATACCGGTGAAGTGTTGCTGGCCCAGTCCATTGCAATCGCCGAATACATAGAGAGTCAGTTCCCGGAGCCACCAATGCTGCCGGGCGATCCCGTGAAACTCGCGCAGGTTCGGGAGATGCAAAATATCATCTCCAGCGAAATTCAGCCCATTGCCAATCTTCGCGTGCTGCAACATCTGCGTGACAGATTCGGACAGGATGACGAAGGTGTTAACCAATGGTGTCAACTGTGGATTGGACAGGGATTTGAAGCCTACGAGAAACGAGCGGCAGAACGTTCTGCTGACGGTTTATTTTCATTTGGAAACAGCTTCACCCTGGCCGACGCCTGGTTGATACCGCAGGTGTATAACGCAATCCGTTTCGGTCTGGATCTCGAGCCGTATCCGACTATTCGCTCCGTGATGGAACATTGCTCTGGAATAGAGGCTGTCGCAGCTGCCTACCCCGACCGACAACCGGATGCGCCAGGCAACTAGCGTTTTGGCGATTCCGTTCACGCAGAATGGCAGTCTTATGTCCTTTTTCATTGATATTTCATAGGCTTAGGGATAAATTACTGTATAAACATACAGCCGTTTACCCCCGAAGCAAGCTATGGAAGGCATCGCCGCACCCCTCCCCAACACGCCCTTTTACAAGCAGCCCGACGGTCTCCTTGGTATTGACACTAAATATCAATCCGCACCAACCTGAGCTGCGATTCTAACTTCGCGGGCGGATTGGGCTAGACTTTCAAATTGGCATCGGCATGAACACAGCAAGAGAAAAGGCCCGAGTGGCCCACGCACTCAAAGACCTGCCACTGGTCAGCGAAGGCTTCCGCAAGGGCGAACTCTCCTATTCCAATGTCCGCGCCATGACCCGCGTCGCCGATGTGACGAACGAAAAGTTCCTGATGAATAGGAGAGTTCGCCCTTGCGGAAGCCTTCGCTGATCAGTGGCAGGTCTTTAAGTGCGTGGGCGACTCGGACC